>Ga0081539_10000914_pt1 | contig 55819 bp, 49 predicted proteins | sample TabmetS4T2R2_FD_71023 | JGI IMG/M metagenome (GOLD analysis project Ga0081539, IMG submission 71023) | Tabebuia heterophylla rhizosphere microbial communities from the University of Puerto Rico - S4T2R2 | ecosystem: Host-associated > Plants > Roots > Rhizosphere ...
GAGCTTGTTGCAAATAATTTTTTACATCGTTTGCTTCAATCATTTTAGCAGGGTCTTCTTCTGATTGAATGTAACTTAAGAGTATAGGGCTGATCTTATTATTTACTTCGCTGCAGAACCACTGCCATGCTTCTAATGAATGTGGTTGTGCATTTTCATCGTCGCTGCACCATTCTTCATACTTATCTTTTAATGCCTGTATGTCTTTATCACCTGTATCGTTTATCATACGTAACGCAGCCATAGAACGGTCTGCAAGATCAATTGCAGCATCGGGCAAGCGGCGATCTTTTATATATCGTTTTGCAAGACGAATTGTTTCTTTTATTGTATCGTCAGGAATTGATATGGAGTGATGTTTTTCATAATAGGGTGTGATTGCCTTTAACATGTGAAAACAAATTTCAGCCGACGGTTCTTCTACAACAAGAACCTCGAAACGGCGGCTGAATGCTTCATCTGATTCAATATGTTTACGGTACTCATCTAAAGTAGTAGCTCCAATTACGGTGATTTCACCACGTGCAAGTTCGGGTTTCAGTAAATTAGCAGAGCCTTGGGCGGAGCCATGCTTATCAAGCAAGGCATGAATTTCATCAATAAATAAAATTGCTTTATCAAATTGCTTTATCTCTTTCAAGATATTTTTTAAACGGTCTTCTATTTCACCTTTATACGATGCGCCTGCTATAAGTGCGCCATTGTCTAATTCAAAAATCTTTGCATTGTACAAATGCTGTGGCACTTTTTGCTGAAGTATTGCAAGGGCAAAACCATCAACCAGTGCGGATTTACCAACGCCTGGTTCACCAACTATTAAAACATTCGGTTTAGAGCGGCGTGTAAGTATTTCCGCCATCATTCTTATTTCTTTATCCCGACCGATGATGGCATCAAGCTTTCCTTCTTTTGCAAGCAACGATTTATCAACACAATACTTTAACAGGGCATGCTGATCTGTTTGCGTTTTTGCATTCGCAGTTTTTGGAGCGCCATTGCTTAATGCGCCGGTTATTTCATCATTGTCGGCAACAGTGGTAATTAACTCCTCGCGGCGAAGCGGGAAATTTTTTAGTTGCTCGTAAGTAAAAGCGACCCCGGGTGTGCTGATAGAAGCAAGAACATGCAAAGGTTCAATCGAATCTTTTTTCAGCTTTATACGAATGCTGTCTGCTTCATTAATTACTTCAGAAATTTCTGCATCAGCGGTAATAGTATCGGTCAGCGATGTAGTTTTCTCTGTTGTTTCAAATCTTACTTCTGCCCACTCTTCGATATAATAAACATCTTTATCAAGTTGCTTTAATAAGGGTTGTAAACCGGCATCTTTATGAAGCAATGCTTTTAATAAATGTGCAGGTGTAAATATTGCATGCATATTTTCTTTTGCAATTGCCTGCGCAATTTTTATGGTGCGCTTCAAACTTTCTGAAAGTGTTATTTCTGATAAGAGTTCCGGCATAAAAGTTAGTTTTTATTATTGTGAAGTTTACGCCCGATCCATCCTCTTTTTTTATACTTCACATTTATTGACGTTATGCAGTTGGTAGTAGGATTTTTTTCGAACGTTATGGTAAGGCTTTTAATGTTACCGGATTCCTCAATATCTTTTTTAAATTCTTCAAAAAAAACTTTGAGGGGCATTCCTGTTTTACCGTTAATGTTTACAGTGATCAAAAAATTATCGCATACAAATTCCGAGAAGTCTGAAACCTTCTTTTTATCATCCACAAACTGCCGGAGCATTAACCCAAAAGCTTCTTCCTTAATATCCGGAGCTCTATGAGGTGGTGGAATAGTTTTGACTGAATCTGACTTTTGAGTATTATTATTTTGATTCAATTGCTGGTTCAATGTTCCTAAAGAAGTGTTATCATTTATTGTATTAAACCTGTCATCTATTTGATTCTCTGTCTTTGATTGTTTTTTATGTTTATCCTTTATAAGAATAGTATGCTTTCCTGCCATTGTTCCGTTAACAAGGAGTACTACCGTTTTAAAACCGGTTTCATTAAATGTATGTTTTACTTGCTTATCTGTAGCGTCCGGAGATGCAGATAAATCTCCTTCGAACCACCATTCCCATTTTGTGGCATCGGGTGTAATATCTATAAATGCTACGGGCTCACCCACTCTTCCTGAATCGGGACAAATGAATTTAGCGTCGCGAATTGGAGGGACAGGAATCTCAACCGGCGGTTCCTTTATATATACAGTTTTATATTCTCTTCGCCTGCCATTAATGGTAAGCGTAACATCATATCTTCCTGCAGCAGGAAACTTATGAAAAACGGTTGCGCCTTTATCATGTTTATCGCTCTTATCACCAAAGTTCCAGACCAGCGATTGAGAAGCAATATCCTGACCCTGCGCAACAAATGTCACAGATTGATTTGCAAACATTGGACCTTCTTTGACTACAATACTAACCGGCAACTCGGGTTTATCGTTTATATAGCGAAAGCCCAAAACGATTAACGCGGTTAAGGCAAAGGCAATCATGGTCAAGATTACCTTTTCATCAATAAGCGGAGATGTTACAACTTTCGTTTTCATAACTAACCTTATAAATACATGCTTATAACTTTTTGTTACCATGCAGATAAAAAAATTTTGAAAATTATTTTTATGATGTTGAGAAATGCGTTATTACGATAAAAGAGCCTGCGAGTAACTCCCTTAAAATTTTATTCCTGCTAAGGGGTAACAGGAGTGCATGAATTCAGTTCTATATGATGCTTTAATAAACGTTTTGTGTTAATAAAATACAGGGCTATATTATTTTCATTATGCCTGCTGGCATCGTGTAGCTCTTCAAAAAAGATAATGCATCAAGAAGAAGCAACGCCTGATGTTGTTGTGTCATCAACTGTTGTTGAAAACAGCAATATCAATATTCCGTTAATAGACCCTTACAAAGTTTTGAAAGAAAAATATGCAAACTATTTAGGAGTTCCTGCTGACAGTATTATTAATATAAAGCTTTACACCTTTATTGATAAATGGTTAAACACGCCTTACAAATGGGGTGGAACAGACGAGAACGGAATTGATTGCTCTGCTTTTATTCAGCGACTGCTGAACGAGGTGTATGGATTAAAAATTCCGCGAACATCTATTGAACAACTATTCACCAATCGCGTTGAACCATTCAGATCAGCAAGATATTTGGCGGAAGGTGATATACTTTTTTTCAGAACCATGGAAGGAAAAGTTGTATCGCATGTAGGCATTTATTTGCACAATTATATGTTTGTAAATTCCTCTTCTTCAAAAGGTGTAAGCATTGCAAATCTTAAAGACCCATATTGGAGACAACGCTTTGTAGCAGCAGGCAGAATAAGAGTAGCGCTTGCACAAAATTAATTCCGTTGAGTTGGATGTTGTTTATTCCTGATAATAAAAAGGACGTATCCCTAAGTTTCAGAGATCTCAGCATGGATTAGTCCAGCTCAAAAAAATCTACTAAAAAAAAATTCTTGCAACATTTTTAATCCACAGGTAACACAGGTAACAATTGTAAATCGGCGGGGATTTATAAAAATGAAATAATGTAAAGCATTAATCTTAAAAACGTTTACCTCATTTACCTAAATTAATTTTTATGAAAGCTTCTACCATGCGGCAGAAAACATTACTGCAAATAAGTATCACAAAAAAAATTGTTGTGATACTATTTTTTTTATCAGGAGTGTTTGCGATACAAGCATTAGCTCAGAATATTAATGGCTTTAGAATACAAATATCTGCAGATACTGCTGTCAATCTTGTTTTTAACGCGAAAGTTACAACATGGAAATTTGATGAAGGAAACGGTTTTGATATCTATAATATTAGTTTGCTGGAAGATAATAAAATGAGCATAATTGCGAAAAACGCTTCCGCTGAAATCCTTCATTTAAATATAGAAGAAGGAAAGAGAAAGCACAAGTTTACGCTACTGTATAAAGAAGGCATTGAACGACTTGTAATAAATCATGATTACTCCGATCTTAATAAACTCGAAAAATTTATAAAAACCGGCATCGAAGAAGCACCCGATGCAAAGTTGATCGCTTTAACGGCCGAAGCAGATAATGCTTTTAAAAATGCCCAATACGAACAGGCTTACGAAATATATAAACAAGTGCTTGCAAAAGACAGCAGCTATGAATATGCAAAAAAACAAATGGCTGAAACCGAAAAGAAAATTATCGAGAATAAAGCTATTATTGAGAAGCAACGTGAGGATAAATTTAATGAAACAATAATGAGAGCCAATAGTGCTTTTAATTCCGGCAACTATGATGATGCTATAAAGGAATTTACCGCAGCCTTGAATATAAAACCCAATGACGAGTATTCGCAAAAGAAACTACAGATTAGTAAACAAAAAATTGAAGACAAAAAAATAGCAGAGGCAAATTGGAAAAAAGACAGTGCATACCGTAGTTATATGACAGAAGCAGATAAGGCGCTTGACGGAAAATTATTTGATGACGCCATGAATGCCTGCCGGGAAGCATTGAACATAAAGCCAAATGACCCTACTGCATGGGCTTTAATAAACGAAATTGAGAAACAGATTGCACGCAAAAAACAATTGGAAGAAAATGATAAGCTTGAGGCTTTATATAAAAGTTACATAGCAACTGCTGATAAAGCGTTTTTTGAAAAATCATATGAGGAAGCAAAGAGCGCTTACACACAGGCGTTAAGCGCAAAGCAGAATGATAAATATGCAGCCGGTCAAATTAAGAAGATAGAAGATGAATTGGCAAGAATAGCAAAACAAAAGGAACAGGAGCAAAGAAACAAAGTACAGGAAGAACAATATACCGCAATAATTAATTTAGCCGACAGCGCTTATAACATGCAGGCATGGGACGTTGCAAAAGAAGAATACACAAAAGCATCGCAAATATCAAGCAAGCCTTACCCACAGGAAAGAATTAAGGACATTAATAAAAAACTTATCGAGTTAAGAAACAAAGAGGTTACTGAAAAACAAAAGCAGCAAAAAGATTCATTGGACAATGCAAAGTACATGTCTCTTATGGAGCAAGCCGATAATTATTTCGAGAAACAAGACTACGATAATGCAAAAGCAAAATATAAACAAGCTTTAACTATAAGGGATAATCAATTTGCAAAGGATAAACTTTTAGAAATAGAAAATATTTTATCTGAAATTTCAAAAAGAAACCAGGCGATTAAAGACAGTTTAGCAAAAGAAAATGAGATAAATAAAAAATACAATGCACTTATTGCAAAAGCAAGAGTCGCTTATACCGGCAGTGATTATGTTAATGCACGTGCAGCGTACCAGGAGGCCATGGAATTAAAACCTAATGAGGAAGAACCTGCTGCTAAACTTGCAGAAATTGATAATAAGCTTGCAGACATGGTAAAAGCTAAAGAAATGCAGGATAAATATGATTCTCTTTCTGAAAAAGCCGGCCTTGCACTTGGCACTCATGATTACGCTACTGCACTTGAATTGTATAAAGAAGCGCTGGAAGCAAAACCGGATGAAGCGTATTTTGTACAAAAACAAATTACTTTTTTAGAGCGTCAACTGGCAATAAAAGATTCAACAGAACTTGAAGTTAAAAAAGCAGAAGATCGAAGAAAAAAATTTAATGATGGTATGAATGCTTATAATAAAGGCAGAACTGCTTTAAAAGAAACCCGATATGAAGATGCGTTGGCAGAATTTCAAACATTTCTTACTCTTATTCCTGATACATCTGAATTAAATACCTATCAGTACAACCAACAGGAACTGATAAATTTTGCTAAAGCGAAAGTGAAAGATCTTCGGGATTATCTTGAAAGACAAAAACAAAAAGATAGTACCAAAAGCATAAATAATAGTCCAATTCAAAAAATTCCAACGGGAGTGGATTCGACAAATCGCAAATCTTCAGGAAGTATATTAGGCGAGAATTTAAGCACGACTACATTTTATAATATGAAATTAAATGATGTAAATATAGATTATCGTTACTTTCAAATGACTATTCGATTATCTCCTACAGCAAGAAAGACAAAAAGGCGACCGTGCTAATTCAAAGTATTTTTTTTACTTGTAAATTATTATTCTGCAAACTAAGCCTCACAAGTAAATTGTTTGATCAGAACATATTCCTACGCTGTACGATGGGGGAAACAAACCAACGAATTTCGATATCAAAATACCGGAGATTTTTATGAAAATGTATATTGGCAAAATGATATGGTAAAAAATAAAAAGGCTGTAAAAACCAATGATGTTTACAACCTTTTAAAGCGTTTACAAGATTATAGTCGGGTGGACTGGATTCGAACCAGCGACCCCCTGCACCCCATGCAGATGCGCTACCGGGCTGCGCCACCACCCGAACCTTCCCGGCTTCCCTTTTGGGGTTGCAAATGTAAATGCTTTTTATAAAAATAAAGTTTTATCAACTTGTTTTCTTTTTACAGAAATCTCAATTTCTAATACATGACACCGTCACTCACTTTCACACCTTCTTTCCAAACAGCAACAATACTTCTTGTTTGTTTTATATTATTAAGAGGATTGCCATTGAGTACAATAAAATCAGCTTTCATTCCTTTTTGTAATGTGCCATATTGATTGTTAATATGCAACATTTTTGCGCCGTTGCTTGTTGCTGTAACAATGGCTTGCATTGGTGTTAATCCTGCTTCAACCATTAACTGCAATTCAAGATGTTCGGAAAAACCTTGTGTACGCACAGGTTGGGCACCTGAATCTGAACCAAGCACAATAACAACGCCTGCATCTGAAAGTTTCTTCAAATTGCGCATTGCAGTTTCAAACGCTGCTTTCTTTTTTGCAAGTGTTGAATCATTTTGCGTTTGTTGTTTAAATGAAGCGCTTGTTAACCTTTCCCAAACGCCCGGCTCAAGCGATGCTTTAAAGAAAGGATCATTCATCCAATCGGGATTACCAGCATACACAACATTGTAATCATCGAGTGTAAGTGTTGGAATATAGATCACGCCTTTTTGTTTCATGGCATTGATGAGTTCATCATCAACATCTTTATCACGAATACTGTGAGCAATTACGTCAACACCTGCATTAACCAATCGTTTTGCATCTTCTAAATAATATAGGTGCGCTGCAACTCGTAAACCTTTTTCATGTGCTTCTTTAACAACTGCTTCATAAATTTCCGGTTGCATTTTCTTTGCGGCGCCGTTAAAATCATCTACCCAAATTTTTACAAAATCCGGTTTGAATGTTGCAAGCCTGTCAATATCTTTTATTGCTTCATCAACTGTTTGAGGCTGCATAAGGTTGTGCGATAAATTTGCAGGCGGTGAACTTCCGGGAGCAGTAATACCAAAACCTGCCGTATAAATAGTTGCGCCGGGCAACAAATCCTTTTGTGAAGAATCTCGCATGGAAAAAATCATTTCTTGATCAGTTCCTAAACACAACACTTTGCCAATACCATATTGCTGATACTTTGCAAGATGACGCAGAATGTTTTCACGACTATAATTATCCGGTGATGACTTATCTCCCTTTAACAAACCCAAATGACAATGCCCGTTAATCATTGCCGGCATAATAAATTTTTCCGTATAATCAATGACCGTTGCGTCTTTTGGAAGAGTTGCATTTGCAGGTAATACAGCATCTATAACTTGTCCTTTAATAACAAGATTTACGTTTTTCTTTGGCTCATTGCCTGCGCCATCAATCAAGGTAATTCCTTTAATAACTTTTACTGTTTGAGAAAAAGATAAATTCTTAAATGTTCCAACAACAAAGAGTAAAAAATAAAAAAGGTAAGCAGATGTTTTCATGAGATGTATTTTTAGCAGAGTTCAAAGTTCGAAATAAATCTCTATTCAATATTTTCTCCTTAATTTTCTTTTTTAAAACTAACGCAGCCGATGAACGAATTGCATTCAGCCGACTACATCGTATTCTTTATTTATTTTATTGTCGTGAGCAGCTACGGATATTTTATTTATCACCGGAAGAAAAAGAAAGTTACCGACTCAAAAGATTTTTTTCTTGCAGAAGGTGCGCTTACATGGTGGGCAATTGGCGCATCGTTGATTGCTTCAAATATTTCTGCGGAACATTTTATTGGCATGTCGGGCTCCGGTTTTGCACTGGGATTGGCAATTTCAACGTACGAATGGATGGCAGCAGCAACATTAATTATCGTTGCTGTTTTTTTTATTCCGGTGTATCTCAAAAACAGAATTTACACGATGCCGCAATTTTTGTCGCAGCGATACAACGATACTGTTGCAACAATTCTTGCGGTGTTTTGGTTGCTTGTGTATGTGTTTGTAAATCTTACTTCGATTATTTATCTCGGTGCGCTGGCTGTATCTTCTATTTCAGGAATAGGTTTTGAAACATGCATGATTGGTCTTGGAATTTTTTCTATCGTAGTTACCCTTGGTGGTATGAAAGTGATTGGCTACACCGATGTAATACAAGTTGCCATCCTTATTATGGGCGGACTTGTTACAACATATCTTGCGTTAAGTTTAGTAAGTGAACATTTTGGTTACGATGGCGATATTTTAAAAGGTCTCGGTATTATCCGCGAAAAAGCGCCATCACATTTTCACATGATATTCGATAAATCGAATCCTTATTATAAAGATTTGCCGGGATTGTCTGTGTTGATTGGCGGCATGTGGATTAACAATCTGAATTACTGGGGTTGCAATCAATACATTACACAACGCGCTCTGGGAGCGGATTTAAAGACTGCACGCAGCGGAATTTTATTTGCTGCATTTTTAAAATTATTGGTGCCGGTAATTGTTGTAATTCCCGGCATCACCATGTTTGTGTTGTATCAAAACGGAATGTTTCACCCGGAGATGATGGATGGGAGTGTTGTAAAACCAGACCATGCTTATCCAACACTTATGAATCTTCTGCCCGACGGTTTAAAAGGTCTTGCATTCGCTGCCCTTACTGCTGCAATCGTTGCATCGCTTGCCGGTAAAACAAACAGCATTGCAACAATCTTCTCGCTCGATTTGTATAAAAAATATTTTCATAAAGGAGCAAGTGAAAAACAAATTGTAAGAACAGGTCGCATCACTGTAATTGTCGCAATGATACTCGCAAGTCTTGTTGCGCCTGCGTTAAAAAATTTGGATCAGGCGTATCAATTTATACAAGAGTATGTTGGTTTTATTTCGCCCGGCGTGTTTGCGATATTTCTGCTTGGTTTTTTTTGGAAACGCACAACATCAAGCGCGGCGCTGGTTTCAGCGTTGTTAACGATTCCGCTTTCAACCATTTTGAAATTTTTACCTGCGTGGACAAACGGTGCCTTCCCCGATTATCCATTCCTCGACCGTATGAGCATCGTGTTCGTAATTTTAATTGCGCTCATTATTATCATAAGTCTGCTCGATAAAAAAGGACAAGAACATCACAAAGCATTAATGATTGATACAAGAATGTTTAAATGTTCACCTTCATTTATCATCGGCTCTGTTGTAATCATTGGAATATTAACAGCGTTATATACTGTGTTTTGGTAGAAGATTTTTGATGAACCCGGCTTTTGGTTTTCTATTAAGCTTTGGTTGCGTCGCACTCTTGTACATTCTGAACTTTTTTTAACTGTTGTGATTCGACTCCTCTATTTCATTAAAGCTTTTTTGAATCAGGGCTAAGAATGAAATGAATAAATTTTAACGGGGAAACAAATGAAAAAATTTAGCTTTGAAGAAAAGATGTAAATTACAGTTATGACAAACGTTCGAATATCACCAAAAGGAAAGGCGCTGTTAAAAAACAGATATGCTTCTTCAAGAGTTGTAAATGCCATCGTTGGGGCTGGTGATAAATTGCTTTCGCCAGAAGGTTTAACTGTAACAATTAACGGTAAGGCCGTTAAGTTGAAAGCCGCTACAGTTTCTAATCAAACTGAAACGTCCCGCTAAATTATTATTTGCTGATTAATGAATATTGCCCTAACTGCAGTCGTAATATTTATACTGCTTATTCCACGTATAGCTTTTTATTTTAGTTACTCATCCGGAAGTAAAGCCAAAACGGGTCCAAAATTTTCTTTGCTTGATGGCATTCTTGCTTCAGCTATCATTTCTCTTTTTGTTCACACTATTGCAATATTGTTTATACATGATGAAATAAGGTTCGACATCTTATTAAAAGTTTAGGGTGGCGAAATAAAGGATGTTGAAAAATAAAGAGTTATATTATACCAACAACTGCAACACAAAACAAAAAAGGCTGCTCTCTTAAAGAACAACCTTTTGTATGACGAGTACTCAAAGACTAATACAATGTAAACTCAACACGCCTGTTCTTTTGGCGACCGGCAGCAGTTTTGTTCGTTGCAATGGGCTGCGTTTCGCCGTAGCCTGTAGCCTCGATGCGTGAAGGATTTGCGCCCCTCGAAACAAGATATGCTTTAACTGATTCCGCACGGTCTTTCGACAATTTGAGATTTGCGGATTCAGTGCCAACATTATCTGTATGACCGGAAAGCTTGAGACTGAAATTCTTTTTAACCAAAAGTTCTGCAACCTTATCAAGCGTTGGATAAGATTTTGAACGAATGGTTGCTTTACCAAAATCAAACTCAAGATTTTCAAATGCTTCTCGTACAATTCTTCTGTCCTCTTCCGTGATAGTAATCTTTGGCTGCTCTTTTATAACAGTAACTTCGGGCTTGGGTAAAGGACAACCAGAACCATCAACTTTTTCGTTAGCAGGTGTTGATGCACATTTATCAAAGTAATCAGAAACACCATCGCCATCAGAATCTTTTTTCAACTGTGCAAGCTCTTGCTGAAGGCTGCCAATCACAGCAACTTTTTGCTGTGTTTCTTGTTGGCTTGCAGTGAGCGATGCTTTCATTGCATTGTTTTGATCCATTAAATCCTGCCTGAATTTTGAAACAGGATTATTCATCATTAACTGTGGCTTTGTTTTATCACCAATAGCAAATTCCAATCCTGCAAAGCCGTAAGAAAATTTATCTTTCTGTGGTTCTTTGTTATATCCATCAAGGTTATCGCCGTCCACAAAATGCATGCGATAACCAAGGTCGAGATTCATACCGGGTGATAAACCGATCTTAAGTCCGCCACCAACCGGAACAAAAAATTCATTGATAGTTCCGTCTGGTTTGTAATCAATACTTGTTCCATCGCCTTCGCTGTTGAGTGTGGGGTTATAAGAAGCCAATCCGGCACCCGCTGAAATATAAGGTACCACGCAATTTTTATCGCTTAGCCAATTGATGTTTCCAAAGGTAAAAACGCCGCTAAGACTTGCCGCCCAGTGAACTTCTGTTTTAAATGAGTTGTAAGGATTTGTAGTGTGTGTTCCGTTGCCAAGCTCTTTGTCGTTATTTGCTTTTAAATTTCCTCTCAAAAAATCAACTTGCAATGCAATGTTGTGTGTAAACTGGTTTTTGATATTAAAACCATAACCAAATGTAGGAGTCCATTTGGTAAAATCGTTGCTGCCGCCAATTCCGGCAACAGGTGCTAACAGTCCTGCATTTATACCTACTGAAAGTGTTCTGAATTGTTTTATTCCTGAAGTTGGTGTAACAGATGCGGTAGCAGAGTAAGAAGAGTCTTGTGCAGGCAACCGCGGTACAGTAGATGTAAGTACAATAAGCAGGACGAAAAAACGCTTGCTTAAAGTGTTTTCCATAATAATATTTTTAGGTTAACAATTTATCACTTGAAGAATTGTCGCTCGATACAAGTAGGGGTTGTGCACGATTCTTACAAATGATTTCGTCTATGTTTTGCAAAGAGAATGCCATTTTTGTTTTTGCACGCTGTTGCGTTGTTTTACAACTTGTGAATGAATAAGATTGAGATATTAATTTACATTGATATTTTCTTACAGAAGCAATAGTATTTATCTTTAACTACAACATTTACTATGAAAAAAAATTTTCTGCTCATCGCGGTTTTAAGTATTGCAAGTTCTATTGGTTATGTTCATGCACAAACAGATTCAGGTCATCTTTATACATCATTTGATAACACAAAAATTTATTATGAAGTAAAAGGGGATGGTTATCCCATTGTGTTGTTGCATGGGTTTATGAATACCAGTGAGAATATGAAAAAGAATGCTGTGTACAGTGCATTGGTAAATGCGGGTTATAAAGTGATTACGCTTGATATGCGTGGCAACGGAAAATCAGACAAACCACACAATGATGCAGCTTATGCAAATGATGCAGAAGCAAAAGATGTTATGGGTTTGATGACCATACTTAAAGTAAAGAAGTATGATGTGTTGGGTTATTCACGTGGTTCTATAATAACAGCACGGCTGCTTGTGCTCGACAATCGTATAAACAAAGCGGTGATGGGTGGTATGGGCACTGATTTTACAAATCCGGAATGGCCTCGCCGCATTATGTTTTATCGTGCATTAAGCGGTGATACAATAAAAGAATTAGAAGGTGTTATACAACACGTAAAAGAAGCAGGTCTTGATGAGCGAGCTTTGATGTTGCAGCAGAAGTATCAACCTTCTACTCCAAAAGAAACATTGATGAAAATTCAAAAACCTGTGTTGGTTATTTGCGGTGATAAGGATAATGATAATGGAAATGCACAAGAGCTTGCAAGATTATTTCCGCATGCAACTTATGTGCAAGTGCCGGGAAATCATGGTGGCGCACAAGCAACACAAGAGTTTGCAGATGCGGTTGTGAAATTTTTCAATGAATGATGTTGGGAATGCGCAATGGAAATGGTGAATGGTAAATCACGAGTAATGAATGGGGCATTGAATCAATCTCACCCCTTTATTCAAAGGGACAATTCGTCACCTTAAACTTTAAGCCTTAAACTTGCAACCTGTAACTTGGAATTTCTCAGAAAATCGAACTCAAATGTTTTGCGTAAGTATCTATAACAGCATAAGTATCTAATTCAAATCTTACTTTGCCGTTTTTAATAAAGTCTTTCCATACAAATTGGGTTGAGGCAAAATCAGCACCGTTCATGCAATTCATGTAATCTTCTTCCTTTTCCCAAACAAAATAGGTCATTATTTTTGGTTCATGCTCGTGATGATGCATCGTGATAGAAACCAATCCTTCCTGATTTTTGTAAACAGGGAAAGAATCATTTAACAGATGCAAAACCTGTTCTTTCATTTCAGGTTCATAGATAAGCTGTATAACAACGACGAAAGAGTCTTGTGTAATCATACAATTTGTTTTTTGGATGAGGAAATAATTTGTGCTTTAAAGGATTACCGGTTTCAACTCTCTCAATCGTGTTGCTGCTTCACCATCATGCGATGGAATAAAGATTGTTTTATTTTTTTGTACAAATCTTTTTACTCTTTCGTAGGTCTCTTTTGCCAGCTTATGACTTGCATTTGTTCCTGAATATTTCTCCTCAATTAACTGTCGCTCTGTATAACAAATATCAGCAGCAAAAAATATGCAATATTCATCCGCCTTAAATAAAACGGAGCAATGGTGATACGTGTGGCCAGGGGTTTCCACAAGTAACAGGTCTTTTGATTTGGTTAGATAGTGCACATGCTTAAATTCAGTATAATATTCATTCAATTCTACGAGTGTTGGTTTAAACCATGACGGATATAATTTTGGTAAATCACCGAAAGGTTTCTCCCATTCCTTTTTATTTACGATTATCTCAGTATCCGGAAAATATTTTAAGCCATCGGCATGGTCAAGATGAAGGTGTGTTAATACAACTGCTTTTACTTTTTCAATTGGGATGCTGAGAGCTTGTAACTGCGGACCTATTTCTTCGTCTTTCTCTACTTTAAATTTGAATTGTGTTGTATCAAACCACTTTGCAATAAAGCCAGACGATTTAAAATATTCCGGATCACTCACATTTGTATTCTCACCAGTATCAATAACAAAAATTCCTTCAGGATGTTCAATAATCATTACCCATATCGGCATCCATTCTGTAAAATTTTTATCAAGAATAAAATCGAGCATTGCCAACAAACCAGTTTTGGTAGATTCGCGAAATTTTGTTTTAACTGTTACAGCACCTGTAGAAACGAGATGAATTTTTACAGGCTGGTAATTTGTCGTTAGCTCAATGGTTTGTGCAGGGAACGTCATAAGTTATGGAAAGAAGTAAAGTTAATTTTATTTTGAAGAGTCATATCTCAAGCCATCTGTAAAATGGTAACGGTAGTGGCTTTTGAAAAAGAAAATAACAGGAGGGAAACAGTTTGTGTCATTTTTTGTTGCTTATTCAATTGCAGGTATATAATTTGTTTTAAATGAACCGCAAAGAATAATTTGCCTCTTTTGAAGAATTGGAAAAGATTCGCGCATCAACCTTAATCACGGTTGTTGTACGTTAATTTCTCGAACAAAAATATTTGAATGGCACAAAAGGATAAGCCAACTAAGATGGGAGTGTGTGAGAGTATTCAATTTAAACCTTCTTCTTGCTTGCTATTAATATGACTACACCTGCCACAACTGTAATTCCTGCGGCATAAACCGACCAATCTACTGTGTGTTTTTCTTTTTTATTTATTTCAAGAGGTCCCACATCAGCAACTTTTTCTTCTTTGGTGAAAGTAAGTTTGGGGAAAACAAACATCAATATTCCTGCTATTACGAGAATAATACCTAATGTTTTCATAAAGATTTTTATAAACAAGAATAAAATATCGTGCCAGCTAAATATTACACAATTGATAGAAAAACGGAGTAAGAAGAGAATACTTCGAATTATCATCCTACATTTTCAATCACCATGGCACTTGCTCCACCGCCGCCATTGCAAATACCTGCTGCACCTGTTTTTGCGCCGTTTTGCTTCAGTACATTTATCAATGTGACAATGATTCTGGCACCACTGCAACCAAGTGGATGTCCAAGAGAAACTGCACCGCCATTTACATTCACTCGCGATGTATCAAGGTTCATCTTTTGAATATTTGCAATGCCCACAACAGAAAATGCTTCGTTTAATTCAACAAAATTTATATCGCTCATTTGCAAACCAGCCCTGTTAACAGCTTTTGGAACGGCAAGTGATGGTGTTGTTGTAAACCATTCAGGCGCTTGCTCCGCATCAGCATAACTGCGAATTACAGCAATCGGTTTTATACCAAGCTCATTTGCTTTTATTGAACTCATTAATACAAGAGCAGCAGCGCCGTCATTCATAGTTGATGCATTTGCAGCAGTAACAGTTCCGTCTTTTTGAAATGCGGGTTTTAATTCAGGTATCTTTTCAAATTTCACGTTGAACGGTTCTTCATCTTTTGAAACAACAATCGGTTCTCCCTTCTTCTGTGGAATTTCAACAGGTACGACTTCATTCTTAAATCTGCATTGCTCCCATGCATGCTGGCTGCGTTTGTAACTTTCAATGGCAAAAGCATCCTGCTCTTCACGACTTATGTTACATTCTTTTGCGCACAACTCTGCAGCATTACCCATTGCATAATTTTTATAAACATCAGTTAAGCCATCTTTTGCCAAACCATCAATAAGATTTACGTTACCATATTTGTTGCCCCAACGCATGTCTGCTGCATAGTAAGGAACGTTGCTCATGCTTTCCATTCCCCCGGCAACAATTATATCAGCGTCACCCAACAAAATACTTTGAGCACCTTGTGCAATCGCTTTCATGCCGCTTGCACAAACTTTGTTTACGGTAGTGCAGATAACATTATCGGGTAAGCCAGCTAATATTGCCGCTTGCCGGGCAGGCGCTTGACCGAGATTTGCTTGAAGCACGCAACCCATCAACACTTCCTGTATATGCGAAGGTTGCAATCCAGCTTTTTCAACTGCCGCTTTTATTGCAATGGCGCCTAATTGCGTTGCAGAAAAATTCTTCAATGCTCCGCCAAAACTGCCTATCGGCGTGCGTAAGGCTGATACTATATATACATCTCTGTTATTCATATAGCGAAATATATTTTAGGATTTTGAGCGGCAAAGATAACAATTGTTAGTGTGCGAACGTGAATCGTGAATAATGTATCTCAGAACGTCATTTTTTAATTTTTCAACTCTTCGATCTCAATATTTTTCCATCTCACTTTTATACCGCCGCCTTCATGAATTTGTAATGCAATAAAGCCTTCGCCTTGTCCAATTTTTTCATCTTTTATATAGCACATTTGATGACCGTTAAGCCATGTTGTAATTTCATCACCATATGCTTTTATTTTGTAAGTGTTCCACTCACCTGTCTTTAAATATTTTTCATCTTCAGGCTTTGGTTGTATAAGCCAACCTCTTCCATACGATTCATAAATGCCGCCGGTATGTTCACCTGCCGGAGCAACTTCTGCCTGCCATCCGCTTATTTTTACACCTTCAGGAATTTGCGAACGGAAGAAAACACCGCTGTTGCCATTTGCTTCCTGCTTAAACTCAAGTGTTAGAATAAAATTTTTGTAGTTCTTGTTTGTTGATAGATAACCGTATTGTTTGTCGGGACCGCTTTCACAAACAAGTTCGCCATTATCAACATACCATTTTTCTGTGCCATGAATTGTCCAGCCTGTAAGGTCTTTACCGTTAAATAATTTTTGTTTTTGTTGAGCAGTGGCGGTTAAATAAACAAACATTGATGCAATGAGAAGAAAGTGTTTCATTGAAAATTTTTGCGAAAGATAGTTATTTAAGAATTGAAGAAGCACTCATCCAATAAATATTATCATATCCATTCAAAGGTGAATGCAAAAGTGTTTGTAAGGATTGTATGTTTTGTTTTTTATCAAACGGAACTTTTATTGCATGACGATTGCTTGTAAAGAAAAAATATTTTTTATCGGGTGTGATGTAAGGGCAGTAATCGAGATATTTTGAATTGATTGGCACATTCAAATTCGTCGCCTGCATCCACTCTCCTTTTTCATTTTTTTTGCTGATGTATAAATCACCACCGCCGTTATCTTCTTTTCTTCCATACACACTGAAGATGATGAATTGCTCATCAGGGTCTATAAATGCGTTGAACTCATCATGTACTGAATTAATAGCATCGGGCAATTGTTGCGCTTCTTCGTATTTTCCATCGTTGAATTTGCAAAACAAAACATCTTCTTCTCTCCCATCAACTGCGCGGGTAAAATAAATATCTCCACCTTTTGTGAGCGAAGGATAAAATTCATCTTTCTCTGAATTAACGGGCGCTCCAACATTTTGCGGATTTACCCATTCTCCATTTTGTTTTGTGACAAACCAAACATCGTAATCCTTTGTTTTGAGCTCATTATTCACAGTTCTGTTTGAAATAAAATAAAGTTTTGTTCCATCGAAAGAGAATGCCGGTTCAAGATCGTTATATGTGCCACTGAAAGAAGCAACCTCTGGCGTGCTCCATTTACCATTTGTTTTTTTGCTGTGCATGATAACGCTTATTAAGCCCCTGTAATATTGAATAGTGTAAAATAATTCGTCGCCATTTGGAGAGATTGCCATATCCCTGTTGCTTAGTTCGTTTGAAATAACATTGGGCGCAAATAACGCCGGTGTATCGGCTGGTGCTGGTTGATTGAAATAAAAATCATTGAGAGTGGCGTTGTTTGATTGTTGTGCATGAGATTTGAATGCGACAAAAAACAAAACAAAAAGTAATATTGGTTTCACAGAAAAAAAATTTAATAAGGAAAATAAAACTTTAATATCATTAAATTTTATCGAGCTAAACCCTCAAAGAATAGGTGTCAGACACTCTTCGAGTGTACAGACACCATTGGCTATAATAAAAAAACCGCAATTGAATTTTTCTCAACTGCGGTTTTTTTGTAAAACTTTTTTTATCTTTCATTCTTTCACAACTCACGATTCACGATTTTATTCTTTCTCATCCGTATTCACAGTTGGTTTATCATATTTCCATTCACTCTTATCGAGTTTTCGTTGCTGCGGATACACTTCGTCGCAGGTGTTGCCTTCATACAATCTTCCATTCTTCATTACATACTGAATCGTGTTTGTGTTGCGGATATTTTCAAGCGGGTTTTTATCAAGAATAATCATGTCGGCCAGTTTCCCCGCTTCAAGACTGCCGAGGTCTTTATCGAGACCTAAACCTGTTGCACCAAGAATAGTTGCAGTCTTCAATGCATTCATATTGCTCATACCGCCACTTTGCATTGCCCATAATTCCCAATGAAAGCCAAGCCCTTGAAACTCGCCGTGACTGCCGATTCCAACAAGTCCGCCAGCTTCTACAAGATTCTTCATATTCTTTGCATGTTTAGGAAATACTTGTTCTTCATACATTGTCCAGCCTGCAGTTGGATAAGAGAATCCGCCTCCGACTCTTCTTGTTTTAGACGCGAGTTCTTCATAGGCAAAGAAATTTTGAACCTTTGGATCTTTATAAGCATTTTCTGTTGTCCAAAAATAATTTTCTGCAAATGGTCCTCCATAAGAAACGAGCAGTGTCGGTGTAACAATCATCTTCGCTTCTGCAATTGATTTAAACACGTCGTTAAATAAAGGATATATAGGCAACGCATGCTCATGACCCGGATAACCGTCGAGCATATTCGTCATGTTCAATTTGAAATCGAGACCACCCTCCGTAGTAGGCATCAGTTGTTGATTGCGAGCCGCCATAATTATCCACTCTCTCTGTTTACGATTGCCGGTTAAATACATTTTGATGTATTTAGTATGATAGTATTTGCTGTATTGCATCAACACATTTTCTGCCATTGTTGAATCCTTTATATTGTACGCCCAGAAACCTACACCCGGTCCGGTTGAATAAATTCTCGGTCCCATCATAATGCCTGCGTCAACCATATCGCTGTAGGTAAGCACATCTGTTGTTGCTGTTTGCGGGTCTCTTGTTGTGGTTACGCCATAAGCAAGATTGGCTGCATAAATCCATATTTGATTTTTGTGAATTGTCCAGTTGGGCCACATGTGTGAGTGCGGATCAACAAACCCCGGAATAACAGTTTTCCCCGACATATCCATCACCTTTGCTCCGGGTGGCGATTCAACTGTTCCACTTTTACCTATTGCCTTTATACGATTGTTTACAACAAGTACATCGCCATTCTCTATTACCTCTTCTCCTTTCATCGTAATTATTCTTGCATTCTTGAAAAGAATTATTCCTTGCGGCATATCCGTTTTGAAATACACTTTTACATCATGCTCTTCGCCTTTGTATTTCGGCTCCTCTTTCTTTTCTGTTTTTTTTGCGGTAGTATCTTTCGCTTTTAAAGAATCTGTAATCTTCTTTAAAGAATCAGCTTGTTTTTTTAGTGTTGAATCGGCATTCAATCTTGCAATTGAATCTGCGGCTCGTTTTGTCTCTGCTTTTTTTGCATCGGCAACACTGTCTTCGAAAAACTGCGCCCTGTCTATGTTGTAGGTGAAGTGCGTGCTGCCCAAGCTCCAATGCACAGTTTTACCATCAGCTTGCCATGCAGGAAATTCACCGCCAACTTCTGTAAGCTTGCGTGCAGGAAATTCTGCATTAGCTACATCAGCAACAGAAATATTATTGGTCTTACCAATTTGCGGAAGCGTTACTACATATACATCATTGTTTATTTGCGCTAAGGCTTTATCACCTTTTGGTGCCATTGTTATCCATGATGCAGGCGAAGGTTGATTCATTTCTTTTGCATCATCATCCATATCGTCAGGCAATGGCATGCATGTCATTTTTTCAACATCAGGCTTGCCCATCTTTGTTGGAATTGCAAAACCAAACGGTGTAATGCCTGTAATGTGCGCTATCTTCTTTTCATCGGTTCCATCCCATTTTATGGACACAAGATCGCCTGTTGAGTTGGTGAAATAAATTCTATCAGGTTGATTTGCTACAAAGTGAGGATTGTATCGAAAAAGCGATTTATCAATTATTGTAGCATTGCCGCCCTCTGCAGCTATCCAACAAATATCATCATCGCCACCATCGTAAACGGGACCATAAGAATCTTTATATACACGTGCTTTGCTGCGTATAAAAACTATTTTGTTCCCTTCAGGATTAAATGCAGGGTTTTGATACAAGCCCGGCTCTGTCGTAAGTTTTTGAGCGGTTTTGTTTTTTCCTGCAAGTGATATTTTAAAAAGGTTGCCACCTTCTGCATTCCATGTTGTAAATACTATTGAAGCACCATCTGGCGACCATGCCGGTTCTGCTTCTGTAAATTCATTTGTTGTTACGCGTTTCGGAGTTCCATCAGGATATTCCATTACATACAAACGATTCAAAACAGTGAAAGCAAGTTTTTTTCCATCAGGTGATGGTACTGCATCACGAATTTGTGTTGCTTGTTGATATGCTGTATCTGAAAGAGGATACTTAAATGCAAGCTGCGGACCTAACTCTAAATTCAAATCAACTGTAAAAGGAATTTCGGTTATAGCACTTCCATCAATCGGTATGCGATGAATTTTTCCACCATAAGAAGCAATCACTGCTTTGCTATCGGGTGTAAAAGTCATACCTGGTAAAACGCCGAGCGGCGCGATTGATTCCTGTTCGTCTCGCTGCACAGGATATGCAAGCCATTTTTCATCACCTGTTTCAAGATTACGTAAAACCAAACCTGTTTTATCTTCATAACGGCTTCCATAAACAAGCCACTTGCTATCTTTTGAAAGCACCGGTGTAAACGCAGAGCCGTAGCGAGACGTAATCACATTTGTTTTTCCTTTTTCTCTATCGTAAACTCCAATTTGATACTGTGGAAGCGTAGCATTATAATTCCAAGGACCATTACGTTGTGAAAAATAAATGTAGCGACCATCGGCACTTATTGCCGGATCAATCGTTTTTAAATTTGGCGGTGTGCTTATCAGTTGTGCACCACCACCACCTTTGCGATACACCATATACAATTTCATCATCAAGCGACCTTTTGCATACACAACATAATCGCCATCGGGTGTCCAGCAAGCGCTTGGAAAGTTTTGATTATTGTCACTTGTCAACTGCACAGTATCTTGTTTTTCTGTATCAAAACACCAGATGTTATCGGCCCCACTGCGGTCAGAAATAAAAATAATTTTTTTGCCATCGGGACTGTAGCGCGGATGCACATCATAAGCAAGTCCTTTTGTAAGTTGTGTTGCTTTGCCGCCGCTGATCGGCACGGTGTACAAATCACCCATCATGTCAAAAATGATGGTTTGCCCATCCGGACTTATATCAACACTCATCCATGAACCTTCATTTGTTGTAAAACTTATTTTGCGTGTTGGCTTTAGCGGAAGATTTTTATAGTCCTCATATTTCGCCGAATCTTTTTTGGTGGTATCATTCAGCGGATGAGGATAAAAATCAAAACCTTTGTAATCTGCTTTTGCGGAAAGCACAAATGCCGGCGCGGAAAGCAATGCCAGCTTAAACAATTTAAAATATCTCATAGCAGTCATGTTTGAAAAAGTAAATTATGAAAGTTCGATGTACAAACAGAAACTCAAGTGAAATATTTTTTATGAATGGCGATAATGAAGGATATTGTGATAATGAGCATGATTAAAATGAATGATTTTATGATTCAAGCTTTCGTTCTCTGTGGCATCGTCCCTTGTGTCACTCACTTCAACTGTTGAAGCATTGTTGAACCGTTATGCTGACCAATTAACAATACCCGTGATAATAATTCATTATCGAATACTCAAACTGTATTTCCTTTGTTTTTACTTTGCTCATCAAAGTCTCAATAAATGATTTATCGAAGCAGAGCTCCTTTACGAATTGGTTTAGCAGGGGGTGGAACAGATGTAAGTCCATACAGCGATGAATTTGGCGGAGCGATCTTAAATGCAACCATTTCTCATTACGCCTATACAACCATTGAGCCACTCAATGAAAGCGGGATTATTTTGCAGGCGCTCGACAGAAAAGAAGAACAACGTTTTGAATGGAATAATGAATTGCCTATAAATGGTAAGCTTGATTTACTGAAAGGTGTTTATAACCGCATTCAAAAAGACTATGGTTTACCACTCACAAATTTTTGTTTAAGCACTTATTCAGATGCGCCTGCCGGTAGCGGGCTTGGAACTTCATCAACTTTGGTAGTTGCGATCATTGGCGCATTTGCAGAGATGTTGAAATTACCTTTAGGTGAATACGACATTGCGCATTATGCTTATGAAATTGAAAGAAAAGATTTGCAGTGGGCAGGCGGAAAACAAGACCAATATGCTGCAACTTTTGGTGGCGTAAATTTTATGGAGTTTTATGATGATGATAAAGTGATTGTAAATCCGCTTCATATTAAACAGGAATATTTAAATGAGTTGGAAAATAATCTGGTGCTTTATTTTACATCCATAAGCCGTGACTCTTCAACTATCATTAAAGAACAACAAAAAAATGTGCTTGAGAAAAATGAACAATCAATTGAGGCAATGCATCATTTAAAAGAGCAAGCACGAATGATGAAAGAAGCATTGTTGAAAGGTCGTTTACACGAGATGGGTGAAATTCTCGATTATGGATTTCAGCAAAAAAGAAACATAGCAAAAAACGTTTCAAACGACACAATTGATGAAATATATGAAGCTGCAAAAAAAGCAGGTGCAACAGGCGGAAAATTAAGTGGTGCAGGAGGCGGAGGTTTTATGACATTTTATTGTCCTGGTAACACCCGATATAAAGTGACAGATACGTTAAATACTTTTGGCGGTGAAGTAAAACCATATAGGTTTACAAAGCATGGATTAACGACATGGACAATGCACTGATTTCACGATTGTGATTTACGATTTGTAACTCTTGCATTGAACGTCGAAGCTCGAAGCTCTGCGAAGTCTCCGGACTTCGCAGTAACTATGCAAAAAGTCTCTGACTTTTATAGAACTCTTTAATTTTCGCAAGAGATAATGGAAATAACATGAAAGAAAAAATTAAAAGTATCATCAGTTCGAAGCTCTGCGAAGTCTCCGGACTTCGCAGCAACTATGCAAAAAGTCTCTGACTTTTATAGAACTCTTTAAATTTTCGCAAGAGATAATGGAAATAACATGAAAGAAAAAATTAAAAGTATCATCAGTTCATTCGAAGCTCTGCGAAGTCTTCGGACTTCGCAGCAACTATGCAAAAAGTCTCTGACTTTTATAGAACTCTTTAATTTTCGCAAGAGATAATGGAAATAACATGAAAGAAAAAATTAAAAGTATCATCAGTTCATCCATTTCAGTAAAAGAAAAAATTTTTCGTGATGAAGCAATGCATCAAAAAATCGCCGAAACAGTCAACGTAATCGTCAAAGCATTTGCAAATGGAAATAAAGTTTTGTTTTGCGGCAATGGTGGAAGCGCTGCAGATGCACAACATTTAGCTGCAGAATTTTCAGGAAGATTTTATAAAGACCGGAAAGCTTTGTCATCAGAAGCGTTGCATTGCAATACATCTTACTTAACTGCCGTTGCTAACGATTATAGTTACGATGTTATTTATTCACGCATTATTGATGGCATTGGCATAAGCGGTGATGTGCTTGTAGGATTAAGCACATCCGGAAATTCCGCGAACGTTATTAAAGCTTTTGAAGTGGCAAAAGGAAAAAATATGATAACGATTGGCTTTACCGGAGAGAGTGGTGGAAAAATTAAACAGGTAAGTGATTATTTATTTAATGTGCCATCAAACGATACGCCGCGTATTCAGGAAAGCCATATCATGATTGGTCATATCATTTGTCAATTAGTTGAAGAAAAATTATTTCAGAACAACGATTAAAGGAATTTAGAAGGATTATGACGGAAGTTACAGAAGCTATTATTCTTGCAGGTGGTTTAGGCACAAGATTAAGTTCTGTAATTTCTGATGTTCCAAAGTGTATGGCGCCGGTCAATGGAAGACCTTTTATTGCTTATGTTATTGAACATTTATATAAACAGGGCATTGAAAGATTTATTCTTTCACTCGGTTATAAACACGAGATGGTTATAGATTATTTCAAGAACAATTTCACCATTGACCATTCATCATTCACCATTCAATATTCAATCGAAAATGAATCATTAGGAACAGGGGGTGCGATAAAACTTGGATGTTCTCTTTCAAAAGAGAAAAATGTTCTGGTAGCAAACGGAGATTCTCTATTCAAAATAAACATAAAACACCTTTTTGATTTCCATAAGCTAAAAAAGGCACACTGCACTTTAAGTTTAAAACTGATGAAAAACTTAAACAGATATGGAGTGGTTGAATTAAACAAAGATGGCTCTATCAAAAACTTTAAAGAGAAGCAGTATTTTGATGAAGGATTAATCAACGGAGGCGTGTATATTCTAAATAAAGAAAAATTTTTGGAAGAAAACCTACCACAGAAATTTTCATTCGAAAAAGATTATCTTGAAAATTTCTATAATCAACGACAAATGTATGGTATAGTGCAGGATGAATACTTTATTGATATAGGTATTCCAGAAGATTATGCAAGAGCACAGTTGGAATTGGAATTGACAAAGGCATAAATAGAAGAAACCACAATGATAAATTTTGGATCAATTGATAAAGCATGGACATTATTCTTAGACCGTGATGGTGTTATTAATGGTGAAAGAAAGGACGAGTATGTTCTGAGGCTGCAAGATTTTATTTTCTTCGACGGTGTTTTGCAAGCATTAAAAATTTTAAATGAAATATTTGGTGTAATAGTAGTAATAACCAATCAGAAAGGTGTTGGAAAAGGATTGATGACTCTTGATGATTTGCAGACGATTCACAAACACATGATGCAACAAATAGAATCGCATAGCGGAAGGATTGATAAAATTTATTATTGTACAGATTTGGATAATGAGAGTCCAAACCGCAAGCCCCAGCCAGGCATGGCATATCAGGCACAACAGGATTTTCCCCAAATTGATTTTCGTAAAAGCATTATGACAGGAAATAAACTAACCGATATGCAATTTGGTCGTACCATTGGAAGCAAAACAGTTTTTATTGCAACGACAGACCCTGAAACACCTTTTCCGCACCCGTTGATAGACGTAAGATTTGACAGTCTGCTTAGCTTTGCCATGCAGTTTGTGCATTAACAAAATCATAAATATTTGCTCAAGTAAAATAATGCATCTTTATCCGCGTAACATTTACATTGAAGCAGTTTTAAATATGAAGAGATTGATAACCATTTTGTGTTTTGTATGCAGTTTAAACGCCGTTGCTCAGACTGATAATTTAAATTATCTGAAGCAGGAAGAAGACACACTTGCTAAGTATAGCAAAGACATGATAACTGCCCAAGATGCATCTAAACGTTTTTACGCCGATAGTGTTTTTATACGCACTTTGGTAAGAGCATTAAGAACTCCTTATTCATTTTCTTATCCGTTCGATTCGGTGAATGTTTCAAAGATTTATGCGCCTGATAGCTCTTTCCGCATTTTTACATGGGAAGTTGAAAGAGATGAAAGCTATTACAAACAATTTGGAGCTATTCAAATGCGCACAAAAGATGGTTCGCTTGATCTTGTGCCTTTATTCGATGGAAGCGATGGCGTAAGCAATCCTGCTGATTCTGTTCGCAACAATAAAAACTGGATTGGTGCTATCTACTATAAAATTGTTATGAAGGAATATAAAGGCAAAAAATATTACACGCTGCTTGGCTTCGATGATAATGATTTTGTGAGCACAAAAAAATGGATAGAGGTATTAACTTTTGATAGCAACAATCAACCCGTTTTTGGCGGAAAATATTTTGATTATAAAGAAGACAGCATCAAGCCTGCGCAACCTGCATATCGTTTTTGTTTTGAGTATAAAAAAGACGCAAGAGCAAGATTACAATATGACCCTGAACTTGATTTAATTGTTTTCGATCATCTCATCAGCGAATCAAATGAACCGAACAAAAGATTCACTTTAATACCCGACGGCGATTATGAAGGTTTTAAATGGAGTAACGGTAAATGGGTGCATGTTGAAAATGTATTTGAACATCAGAATTTAAAAGATGGGCAGGCTCCTGTTCCCCAACCATTCTATGATGATAAAGGGAATCCGATTAAACCTTAGTTTTCTTACAAAGGCACAAAACACACAAAGCTTAAACTGAACTGCGTAATCTTTTCTTAGGCATTATGAATATTGCTGACTAAATTACTGAAAGTACAAGAGTGCCCCGATGCAGTGCACAAACCTAACTCGGGGTCAGTGACGACGCAACAGGTGGCGCCATAAAAAACTTCAGTTGAGCTCATAAAAATTTTCAACCCATTACACAGATTTAAAATCATCGCCCACATTCAACTCATTTCCATTATTCAAATCATTCTAATCATACGTCTAAAAAAATACGCCAACACATTTTTAAAAGTATTGGCGTATTATATCAAAATAAAATTAGTTTATCGAACGACTTGAAATTTACCGCTTTCAATTATTTTACCGGTTTTGTCGTGCAACTGATAAATATAAATGCCACGATAAAAATCATTGTCGAGCGTAACAGAGAGCTTGTTTGCAGAAACAGCTATATTAGTCATTTTCTTTCCGGTGAATGTGTAAATCTGCAAAGTGTAAGTCTTATCTATATTTTTTGGAAATTCAAAATTGATAACAGAAACTGCGGGGTTAGGATAAAACTTTACAATTTTTACTGGTTGTTGAGCTTGTGCATACACAAATCCGCACATCACTAAAAGAACGATGAGCAGCAATTTTTTTAAGTAAGATTTGTGTACAATTTTTGTCATAGATTTTTCGTTACGTTGTAAAATTAACAAGTTATTACAGCATAGCCAAATGCTTTTTATACTTTTTAATCAATCTTAAATCAACTCTTGAAGAGTTGTGTTGATGGCTTCGAAGTTGGGAAGATCGCTTGCCTTTTCTAAAACCTCTGAATACTTTACTGTTCCATTTTTATCAATCACAAATGCAGACCGCTTTGACACACCTTTCATCCATCCTGAAAAAACATCGTATAAACAACCGAACGCATGCGACGCTTCTTTATTAAAATCGCTAAGCAATGTAAAGTTTAAATGCTGGTCTGTCTTGAATTTTGCCAATGTTTGCGGCGAATCTACAGAGATGCCAAACACTTTTGCATTTACATTATCATACATTCCGATGTTGTCTCTTACGCTACATAATTCTTTTGTGCAAACACTTGTAAACGCCAAAGGGAAAAACAATAGCAGCACATTATTTCCTTTTTGTTCAGAAAGTTTAACCGCAATTTTTTCTGTGTCGTGAAGTGTGAAATCCGGCGCTTGTATTCCAACCTCAATTTTCATAATAATTATTTTTTATGCAAATTTTAAGATTTCGCAACCTCTTAAAAAAGAAATGTGCGGCTTGTATGACTATTAAAAAATTTGGTCGTTTATTTTCATCACTTATTTTTGCGCCGTGAATGCGGAAAGCACTCGTTAAATTAACACACCAATGAATTTTTCCATGCATATACATCATCATCATTTCTTACCTGCAAGGTAGGCCGGTGTTGTTGTGCATATCATATAAAACATTAAAAGGCTTACAATAACTGTAAGCCTTTTTGTTTGTAAGCAGCAAAAATTAAGCTATTAATAACAATAAAATTATGAGCAACGCAAACTCTACCATAGAAGATGGTAGTATCAAATTAAAAATTGCGATTCAAAAATCGGGAAGACTGCACGAAGATTCGATTCGCTTATTAAAAGAGTGTGGTATTGAAATCAGTAATGGTGTAAATAAATTGAAAAGTGAAACAAGCAACTTTCCAATGGAAGTTTATTTTTTGCGCGACGATGATATTCCTCAATACATTGAAGATGCGGTTGCTGATATTGGTTTTGTTGGCGAAAATGTTGTGTATGAAAAAAAGAAAAAAGTTGATGTTGTAGAGAAGCTTGGCTTTGGAAAATGCCGCTTGGCGATTGCTGTGTCTCGTCATGATGAATACAACGACAACACTTTTTTAAATGGCAAAAGAATCGCGACAAGTTATCCTATGCTTGTGCAAAAGTATCTTTCAGAAAACAATATTAATGCAGAGATTCATGAAATAAGCGGCAGCGTGGAAATTGCGCCGGGCATAGGTTTGGCACATGCAATATGCGATTTGGTGAGCAGCGGCTCAACGTTGTTTATGAATGGTTTAAAGGAAGTGGAAACGGTGCTGCAATCACAAGCGGTGCTCATAAAAAATCAAAATCTTGGTGTGCGTCAGGATGAATTGCTTTCAAAACTTTTGTTTCGCATACGCTCTGTAAAAAAAGCAAAGAACAACAAATATGTTTTGCTTAATGCACCGAATGAAAATCTCAACGAAATTATTTCGCTGTTGCCCGGTATGAAAAGCCCGACAGTATTGCCGCTTGCAATCGAAGGTTGGAGCAGTGTACACAGTGTAATAAGTGAAAACGAATTTTGGGAAATCATTGAAAAGCTAAAGCATGCAGGGGCACAGGGAATATTGGTAGTGCCTATTGAGAAGATGATAATTTGAACCGGGTGATTATAGTGATTATAATGATTTTTATGATACGAGCTTTTGTTTTTCATAGCATCTTCCCTGCCCGTCCAGTCAGGCGGGGTTGCGTCGCAATCACTTCATCTGCTGTACAAACGGCAGCAACTAAACAACATATTCACTTAATATTTTTCTTAGGGAGTTAGGAGGTACACATGAATATTTATCAAAACCATCCAAGAGAAGAATGGTCGCAATTATTAAAGCGACCGGTATTTGATACATCAACATTGCATAAGAATGTAAAAACAGTTTTAAAAGATGTAAGGAAAAGGGGCGACAAAGCCATAAAAAAATACACCAAACAATTTGATGAAATTGATATAAAAAACTTTTGTGTTTCTGTAAAAGAGATGCATGAAGCAACCGCATCTCTCCCAGAGAATTTAAAGAACGCAATACAACTTGCTGCCGATAACATAAAAGCTTTCCATGCAAAACAATTATCACAACCAGAGATAATTGAAACAATGGAAGGCATCCGATGCTGGCGCAAATGCACACCCATTGAAAAAGTTGGATTATATATTCCCGGCGGCACTGCTCCCTTATTCTCAACAATTTTAATGCTTGGCATTCCTGCAACCATTGCGGGCTGCAAAGAAATTATTTTGTGTTCTCCACCCGACAAAAAAGGCAAGCTTCATCCTGCAATTTTATTTACTGCACAATTAGTAGGCGTTACAAGAATTTTTAAAATAGGTGGTGTGCAGGCAATTGCAGCAATGGCTTATGGTACTGAAACAGTGCCGGCAGTACATAAAATTTTCGGACCCGGTAATCAGTATGTTACACATGCAAAACAATTGATACAACACGATGGCATCGCCATTGATATGCCTGCCGGTCCCAGCGAAGTCTGTGTGCTTGCCGATGAAACTTCCAATGCTTCTTACGTGGCAGCAGACCTTTTATCGCAAGCAGAACATGGTGCAGATAGTCAGGTAATGTTGGTAAGCACCTCTGTTGATTTAGTTGAAGAAGTAATGCAGGAAATACAACAACAACTAAGGGATATACCTCGCAAAAAAATTGCTATACAAGCCTTAGAGCACAGTAAAGCAATTGTTGTAAATGATATAGATGAAGCAATTACACTCGTAAATGAATACGCTCCTGAACATCTGATACTAAGCTGTAAAAATGAGGAAGCAATTGCCGATAAAATTATCAACGCTGGTTCTGTATTTCTTGGTCATTATTCACCTGAAAGTGTTGGAGATTATGCAAGTGGCACCAATCACACTTTGCCTACGAATGGTTTTGCAAAAGTACACAGCGGCGTAAGCGTAGATAGCTTTGTAAAAAAGATAACATATCAAAAGCTTACACAGCAAGGATTACACAACATCAGCAATATTGTAATTCAAATGGCAGAAGCAGAAGGATTGGATGCGCATGCAAATGCGGTAAGGGTGAGGATGAACCCCCAACCCCTAAAGGGAAGTTAGTGAAAGAATAAGATACGGCACATGTTGAATAGAGTTACAAAGAGATAAATGAAAAGCTGTGAGTTAATTATAGCGATGGAGTTAGGCGTCCCCTCCTTGGAGGGGCAGGGGTGGGTTGCCGAGATTTGCACAAAAAGTAAAATCATAATATTCAGCAGTTCACTTCAATTCAAAAGCTATAACCATAAAATGAAAAGAAAAATAATTCCATATAATCCAAACCTAAAAGAACTGGCAAGAACTTTACGGCACTCTATGACTTATGCTGAAGTAAAACTTTGGAATAAGTTGAAAAATTTTCAGATGATGGGCTATGATTTCGACAGGCAAAGACCAATATTAAATTTCATTGTAGATTTTTATTGCAAAGATTTATTACTTGCGATTGAAGTGGATGGCATTACACATCATGATGAACTTGTAACAATGAAAGATGAAATAAGAGACGAAGAACTAAATATGCATGGTGTCCATGTGCTTCGTTTTAAAGCATTAGATGTAGTGGGAAATATAAATAACATCCTTCGCCTGATTGAAACCTGGATTCTTGATTTTGAAAATAAAAACGGCGTAATGGAACACGTAGTTAAAAGAAGAGCAAAGCCGTGATAACCCACCCCTTCCCCTCCCGGGAGGGGATAACCACCATCACCATAACTCTTTTAAACAAATAAAAAAATCAACAGTAGAACAAGAATAGACATGAATTTCAATTTAAACAACCTTCTTCGCGAAAACATTAAGAAACTTATTCCGTATTCTTCTGCACGTGATGAGTTCAGCGGTGAGGCGAAAGTTTTTCTCGATGCAAATGAAAACAGTTTGGGTTCACCGTTACCCAAATGGTATAATCGCTATCCTGATCCTTATCAGCATAAATTAAAAGAAGCTATCAGCAAAGTAAAAGGCATAGAGACCGAACACATTTTTCTTGGCAATGGAAGCGATGAATGTATTGATTTGTTGTATCGCTGTTTTTGCGATCCCGGAAAAGATAATGTCATTATTTGTCCTCCAACATATGGCATGTATGAAGTAAGCGCACACATCAATGATGTTGAAGTTCGTAAGGCACCGCTGCTTGATAATTTTCAACTCGATTTGATTCATATTGAAAATCTTGTTGATGAAAACACAAAACTTATCTGGATTTGTTCACCAAATAATCCAACCGGCAACTCATTCAACAGAGAAGACGTTGAAATGGTGATAAACAATTTTAATGGTATTGTTGTAATTGATGAAGCATATATTAATTTCTCCAAACAAAAATCTTTTATACAAGAGCTTACGGAATATCCCAATCTTGTTATAATGCAAACATTCAGTAAAGCCTGGGGACTTGCAGCATTAAGGCTTGGTATTGCTTTTGCCTCGTCGGAAATTGTTTCTGTGTTGAATAAAGTAAAGCCACCGTACAACATTAATCAGGCGACACAGGAACTTGCATTAAAAGCTTTGGAAGAAGTTGGTCAGGTGAATGATATGATTCATGAACTTGTGGCGATGCGCGAAGCATTATCAGAAGTTTTTCAACGAATGCCGACCGTTGAAAAAGTTTTTCCTTCCGATGCAAATTTTATTCTCGCAAAAATAAAAGATGCAAGAAAGGTTTATGAATACTTGTTATCAAAAGGAATTGTTGTTCGTGACCGAAGCAATGTAAAGTTGTGTGATAATTGTCTTCGCATTACAGTTGGCACAGAAGAAGAGAATACTTTGCTTGTTGATGCAATGATTGAATATGTAGATGAAATGAAAGTGGCGAAGGGTCAATGGTGAATGGTGAATGAACGCGAATCGTGAATCTGCAAATCGTCAGTATTCAACGTTACTGGTGGGACTAAGTGAAGCGGTGAAACATTGTCCCACAAGTTCTACTGTCCACGATGATGGGAGCAAACTTAGGTTCGCTTTGCTCAACAAAGTTCAAAAGGTACAAGTGAGTGACACAACAGGCGATTCCATGAAAAACAAAAGCTGGTATCATAAAAAATCATTTTAATCAGTGTAATCATTAAAATCAGTGATGCCATTTTCGCTACCTTTAAATTTTGAAATCAAATAACGTATGAAAAAAGCATTTTTATCCGTTGCCTCATTTTTCATTTTGATGACGATTACAAATGAATCCTGCGCACGTTCCGGAAACGACACCACAATAACCCAAACAGGCACAGTAAAACCAGACGCAGATAATGCCGGTTTAAAATTGCCAGGAGGTTTTGGTGCATTAAAAGTTACCGACGGCTTAGGTGAAGCGCGGCACATTGCAGTAACATCGAAAGGAGACATTTATGTAAAACTTTCGGCATTGAAAAACGGAAAGAGCATTTACTTTTTGCACGATGCAAACGGTGACGGTAAAACAGAAACGAAAACTGGTTTTGGAAACTACATCGGAACAGGAATAGCAATTAAAAATGGTTATTTATATGCATCATCCAACACAGAAGTTTTTCGCTATAAGCTTGATGCTAATGGTAAAGTAACCAATCCTGATAAGCCTGAAAAAATTGTAACAGGTTTATTGGATCGTCATCAGCATGAATCAAAATCTATCACGCTCGACAACGACGGAAATATTTATGTGAACATTGGCGCGTACTCAAATATTTGTCAGGAAAAAGATCGCGTTAAAGCTTCGCCCGGTCGCAAACCTTGTCCCATCCTTGATTCGGCAGGAGGTATATGGCAATTCAAAGCAGACAAATTGAATCAAACGTATGGAGATGATACACGTTATGCAACAGGTTTACGAAATGTTGTCGGTCTCGATTGGAACACCACAACAAACAGTTTATTTGTGATGCAACATGGCAGAGATCAGTTGCAGGATTACACAGATTTATATTCAATGAAAGAAGCAGTTGAATTGCCTGCAGAGTGCATGTATGAATTGCACAAAGGTGCGGATTGCGGATGGCCATATATTTATTACGATGGTATTCAGCACAAAAAAATATTAAATCCCGAGTACGGTGGTGATGGTAAAAAAACCGGCGGCGAAAATGCACTTGATCCGGTTGTTGCATTTCCTGCACACATTGCCCCAAACGGACTTTTGTTTTATACCGGCAACATGTTCCCGGAAAAATATAAGAATGGTGCATTTGTGGCATTTCACGGCTCATGGAATCGTGCGCCCGAGCCGCAGAAAGGTTATTTCGTTGCGTTCGTGCCTTTCAAAGACGGAAAGCCCAGCGGCGATTGGGAAGTGTTTGCAGATAATTTTGCAGGCGAAGAAAATGTGCAGCCCGGCACTGCAAAACATCGCCCATGCGGATTGGCGCAAGGTCCCGATGGTTCCTTATATGTATCTGATGATGCAGGCGGAGTTATTTACAGAATAATTTATACAGGAAAATAAAATGAAAAAAATAACAATCAGTTTGTTTTTTATTACTTCTCTCACGATTTTTTTATTTGCACAAACATCAAAGCCATCCGTTGAAAATGGAAAGAAATTATATGAGCAATATTGTTTAACCTGTCATCAAGCAGATGGAAGCGGTGTACCAAAAATGAATCCGCCACTGATCAAAACATCTTATGTAAGTGGCGATAAAAAGAAACTTGTTCAATGGGTGTTGCGCGGTTCAACAGAAAGTATTCCAATTGATGGTAAAACATATTCGAATAATATGCCGCCCCAAGATTATTTAAAGGATGAGGAAATCGCCGACATTCTTACTTATGTGCGAAGCAGTTTTGGAAACAAGGCAAGTGCGATAACAGCAACAGAAGTAAAAAGTATAAGAGCGGTTACAAAATAGACTACACGTTAATTAATAAGATATTTTGTTGGTGACCAGCTGAAGTATATGAATTAAGCTTCTGTTGTGTCACTCACTTGTGCGTTCTGTTCTTTACTTAACCACCCATGGGATGGGATTCGAGCTACAGATATCTGATCAACACTACAAAAAAATTTTATTATGAGTAATTCTTCAGAGCAACCCGAAGCAGATGCCAACTAAGTGATAAACTTATGTATTATTTGCTGAAAGCTAAGCCAATCATCAAACGAAGCGTTTCTCAAACGATATTTTATATCCCTTTACTTCTTCACTGAAAAAGCATATATCGTGGTTGTCTTATAAACCTTGCCCGGTTCTAATCTTGTTGATGGAAAATTCGGATGATTGGGTGAATCGGGATAATGTTGTGTTTCCAAACAAAAAGCAGTTCTGTGATCATCAGTCTTTCCACTCTTGAGTTTATGTGTGCCATTCATAAAATTGCCCCCATAAAACTGAATACCCGGTTCCGTTGTATAAACATCCATTACAATTCCGCTTTGGTCGCCAACAACCTCTGCTGCTTTTGTTAAACCACTGGCACTTTTATTTAGAATAAAGTTGTGGTCGTATCCCTTTCCATATTTCAATTGCATACTGTTAGTGTCATTTATTCTTGCACCAATTGCAGTTGGCTTTCTAAAATCAAATGGCGTGCTTGCAACAGATTCAAGTTTACCTGTTGGTATCAATGTTGAATCAACAGGAGTAAATTTATCAGCGTTTATCATCATCAAATGATTATTGATAGAGCCGTTACCTTCTCCGTTTAAATTAAAGTAGGTGTGGTTAGTGAGATTTACAACAGTTGCCTTATCTGTTGTTGCTTCATAATCTATTTTCAATTCATTGTTGCTTGTTAATGTGTAAGTGACTTGTGCATCCAATTCTCCGGGATAACCTTCCTCGCCATCATCTGAAATATAAGTGAGTATTAAAGTGGAATCATCCGGCTGCTGTGCATCCCACACCACTCTTGAAAATCCTTTGTTACCGCCATGTAAATGATTGGGTGCATTATTTGTGGCTAAAGAATATTCCTGTCCTTCCAGTTTAAATTTTCCTTTTGCAATACGGTTGCCATATCTGCCCACAACAGCACCAAAATATGTGTCCCCGCCCTTTGTGTAATCATCTACATTATCAAAACCGACAGAAACATCAGTCTGCTTTCCATTTTTATCGGGTACTAAAATACTCACTACTCTTGCTCCATAATCTGTAATGGCAACTTGAAGATCTTTGTTTTTTAAAACATACAAGTTGGTTGGCTTACCATCAATGATTTGTTGAAATTTTTTTACATCGAGTGCACCCATAGTTTCAGATTTTGTTGAATCGGTTTTGCTTTCTTGTTGACTATTGTTTTGCTGTGTGTTGTTGCAAGCTGTTAGGGCAAGCGAAGCGACGAGAAAAGCTGAACAGAAATTTTTCATTTGGCTATTTTTTTAAACTTTCGCCAAATTTAATTGAATTTATAAATAAGTGTTTTTTTGACAAGTATAAATGTGGATTTAACTCCGGTTGGGCTATACCGGAATTTTCTTTATGACAGATGCGTTATCCCCGGCAGATATAACTTTTTATGAGCTGAGCGATAGAATAAGCATGAAACTTCAATTGCGTCGCACTCTTGTACGGTAAGTCCTAAAGTCAGCAAGACATAAAGTCCGAAAGTAATTTTATTAGCAAGAATTTTCTTTTCTGACTTTCCGATTTTCCTGACTTTTTTATAAAAAAATATTCACGAACTTTCACGCCTAAATATTTTGAATGAGTAAAAAGGCTTTTCGGCTGTTATTTGGTTTTATTCTTTTATCTCAATTTTCCGAAGCGCAAACAGATACTTCCCATATTCGGGTAAGCGTGCTAACTTGTTCTCCCGGCGATGAACTGTATTCTTTGTTCGGGCATTCTGCCATTCGTATAGTTGACAGCACAACAAGAACTGATACGATTTACAATTGGGGCACATTTGATTTTGATGAACCTAATTTCTATTTAAAATTCATGCGGGGAAAATTGTTATACTTTGTTTCATCGGACGGTTTGTATGATTTTTTGGGAATTTATCAATACGAGAACAGAACCGTGTATGAGCAAGTGCTTAATCTTACGTCTAACGAAAAAAAACAAATAAAGTATGCGGTTGACAGCAATATGATCGGTAATAACAGGTTTTACCGTTACGATTTTATTTACGACAACTGCACAACACGAATTCGAGATTTAATATTCAACAATGTAAAAGATTTGCATGTTGCTTCGAACATAGTTCCGTCTGGCACAACCTTTCGCAATTTAATTCACGGTTATCTCGATAAAGGCGGACAGCCTTGGAGTAAATTAGGGATTGACATTTTGTTAGGCGCAAAAATTGATAAACAGCCTACCAATGCTGAGGCAATGTTTTTGCCTGATTATTTAATGAAAGCACTCGATTCATCTACTGTAAACAACAGACCGATTGTTGGTGCGAAAAAATTAATTCTGCCAAACGCCAGCAGCAGTGAAATTTCCGGGGTGTATCAACCACTCATCGTAGTAAGTACTATTTGTTTGTTGCTGTTTATGACAAGTGTTTTAAGAGCCTCATGGGCAAAGACATTTACCAAATTTGCAGACAGCTTTTTACTATACATAACAGGTGTGCTTGGCTTGCTCATACTATTTATGTGGTTTTTTACAGACCATATTGCATGTGCAAACAACTATAATATTATTTGGGCACTTCCAACAAATGTTGTTGCAGGTTTTTTTGTTTGGAGAAAACCTGCTTGGATAAGAAAATATTTTCTTTCACTTTCTTTTATCACCACTTTGTTGTTATTGATTTGGTTTGGGTTGCCGCAACAACTTAATATTGCGTTAATACCCGTAACGCTTTTGTTATTGTACAGATATATTAAACTTGCTGTATCGCAAAATACTGCAAGAGAAAAATTGAAAACATTTGAACAGCATGCAAAAAAAGTTCAATCATAATAATGTTGAAATTTCTTATGCGATAGAAGGCGAAGGTTTACCGGTTGTATTGTTGCATGGTCTTCCTTTAAAGGGCAGCATTTGGAATCAGCAGGTTGATTTTTTGAAAAGTCGCTGTAAATTAATTGTACCCGATATTCCGGGCAGCGGCAAGTCTGTTTTTGAAAAAACCGAACCTGAAGCCACAACTATTGAATATTATGCGTCTTGTATCCACGCATTATTGCAGTACGAAAATATAAACGGTTGTCTTATGCTTGGTCATAGTTTGGGAGGTTATATATCGCTTGCCTATGCAGAAAAATATCCCGAGTATTTAAACGGTTTCGGTTTGGTTCACTCTACCGCTTTTGCAGACAGTGAAGAGAGAAAACAAATGAGGGTAAAAGGCATAGCTATGATAGATGAATATGGTGCTTATGCTTTTTTAAAAAGTACAACGCCCAATTTGTTTGGAAAAAAATTTAAAGCAGAGCATTCAGAAAAAATAAATGCGCTGATTGAGGAAGGGAGAAATTTTTCTAAGGAAGCATTACAAAATTATTATAAGGCAATGATGCAAAGACCAGACAGAACAAGCGTTTTAAAGAACAGCAACGTACCCGTTCTTTTTATTATGGGAACCGAAGATACTGCAGTTCCAATGAAAGATGTTTTACAGCAGGCACATCTTCCAAGAATTGCGTATATTCATATCCTTGAAGACACAGGCCATGTAGGCATGTGGGAATGCCCCCCCGAAATGAATGCTGCACTTCTTGAATTTATTGAAAGTTTTATTTGAGGCGAATGAAAAAATTAATTGCATTAGCCGTAATTCTTTTTTGGAGCTTACATTGCATGGCTGGTCATATTGCCGGGGGAGAAATGTATTACACCTATATTGGCCCAGGTTCAGCGCCTAATACTGCACAATATCAAATCACCCTAAGACTGTTTAGAGAATGTAATCCTGTAGGCACTGCTGCTCAATTGCCGGGAGATGTTTTTATCGGTGTTTTCAGAAATACGACACCTGCAACATTAATGGAAACGGTTGATGTGCAGAGATCAACTTTCACTATCATAGAATTACCCAAGACCTCAAAGATATATGCTTGTATAATTAATCCACCCGAAGTTTGTTATCAGGTTGCCACTTTCTCCTTTACAAAGGAATTGCCGATTGATTCGTACGGGTACACCTTTGCCTATCAAACCTGTTGCCGTTCTAACAGTATTCTCAATGTTGAATTTTTTAATATACCGGGAGGCAATGGACCCGGTGAAGGAGCAACCTATATGTGTGAAATTCCAGGCACAAATATTTTATCAGACAGCTCTCATAACTCCAGTGCAGTATTTAATATAAAAGACACAGTACTTATTTGTAAAAGTAAAAATATAGACCTCGATTTTAGTGCAACGGATGACGATGGTGACTCTTTATCTTATACTTTTTGCTCAGCTTATAACAGAGGCGTTGCAACCAATTCGGGTAATGTTACTCCATCTCCTCCCCCATTTCAAAATGTTGTTTACAATTCGGCTTATTCTGGCGTTCAACCAATGGGCAGCACCATACAAATAAATCCAGTTACAGGTCATATCACGGGGACTGCCCCTTCAACAGGTGCTTATGTAATAAATGTGTGCGTGTCAGAATTCAGGAAAGGGGAAATTATAAGTGTGCATCGTAAAGACTTTATGGTACGTGTTGGCGATTGCGATTTTGCAGCGGCAGAACTAAAGCCAAGTTATATAACCTGCGATGGTTTCACGCTTCAATTTCAAAACGAATCAACTTCATCAAATATTCATTCTTATTACTGGAATTTTGGCGATAATTCGGATGGTAGTATTTCCACAGATCCTACCCCTTCTCATACCTATGCAGATTCAGGTACCTACAATGTAAAACTTGTGGTTAACAGCGGTGAACAATGTTCTGATTCTACCATAACACAAGCGCTCGTTTATCCGGGCTTTATACCAAATTTTAAAGTAACCGGCAGTTGTTTTTTAAATGCTTACTCATTCACAGATTTAACAACAAGTAAATATGGTGTGGTAAATTCATGGCACTGGAATTTTGGTGATGCTTTTTCAACATCAGATACTTCAATACAACAAAACCCAACCTATAAGTATAATAATATAGATAGCGTGAACGTTTTGCTCGTTGTGACGAACAGTAAAGGCTGCCTTGATAGTATAACTAAGTCTTTATACATAAGTGATAAACCCGCTGTTACATCGCCTTTTCACGATACGCTTATTTGCAGCATAGATACATTGCAATTACAGGCGAGCAGCGGAACCGCAAGTGCAACATTTAGTTGGTCGCCCTCTGCAAACATCACCAACATTAATATTCCAAACCCGTTGGTATTTCCAAAAGATACCACAACTTATGTAGTAACTGTAAACGACCAAGGATGCATTAATACAGATTCCATACGCGTAAATGTTATATCTAAAGTATTGCTTGATGCAGGACTGGATACTACTATATGTAAAACCGATAGCATTCAATTATCGCCAACTACAAATGCACTTTATTTTAAATGGTCACCTGCCACGTCACTTAACGATGCAACGCTGAAAAGTCCTTTAGCGGCGCCACTTTCCGATATGCGGTATCAACTTGTAGGAAGCGTGGGCAAGTGCAGTGCGCTTGATGTGGTAAACATTAAGGTAGTTCCATATCCTGTAGGAAATGCAGGGGCAGATACAATAATCTGTTACGGAGAAACAACGACATTACAAGCAAGCACGAACGCAGCCAATTTTACATGGTATCCCACCAATGGTCTTTTACAAGCAAATACACTCACACCTTTAGCTAGTCCATCAAATACCACCGCTTATATATTTACAGTGGCAGATACGCTTGGTTGTCCTAAACCTGTAAGCGATACGGTAATAATAAATGTAATACCGCCTGTTAATGCATTCGCAGGTAATGATACGGTTATTGTTGCCAATCAGCCACTTCAATTAAATGCAAGCGGCGGCATTAATTATATATGGTCGCCCGCTACAGGCATGGATAATCCAAACATTGCAAATCCGCTTGTATTACTCGGTCCTCAATACGACAGTGTTACTTACCAGGTGAAGGTAAGCACTGCCGAAGGATGTTCTGCTTATGACAATATAAAAGTTATTGTATTTAAAACGAAGCCCGATATATTTATTCCCTCTGCATTTACTCCAAACCGTGATGGTCTCAACGATGTGTTGCGTGCAAAACCTGTTGGTATGAAACAGTTCAAATATTTTAAAGTATTTAACCGCTGGGGTGTAATGATGTTCAGTACCACAGAGGAACATCACGGATGGGATGGCACTTATGGCGGCTCTACACAAGCGAGCGGCACTTATGTTTATGTGGCGCAGGGTGTTGATTATACGGGCAAACTCCTCACTAAAAGAGGAACAGTGGTTTTGATAAGATAAATGTTCTAACGTGTGTTTCTCTCTCTTCTTATATGCTAAAAAAATATTGCTATTTCCTTTGTCTCATTTCGTTTACTAATATTAATGTTGATGCCCAACATAAATTGTTGATATGTTTTAAAAATATAGCAGGAAATCAACCGCTGCAAAAAGACAGTATGTACAAAAATGAGTTTGGTGAATTGTTCACTGTTCATGTTTTTAAATACTATATTTCCAATATCGTTTTGCAGAGTGAAAACAAAACGGAACAATTTTCCGATGAATATTTTCTTATAGATGATGCAGATTCATCCTCCAAAAAAATAGAATTGAACACCAACTTGAACCATATAACTTCACTAAAATTTTTGTTAGGCATAGACAGCGTAAAAAATGTAAGTGGTGTGCAAACAGGCAGTCTCGATCCGGCGAAAGGAATGTTTTGGGTATGGAATACGGGATATGTGATGGCAAAACTTGAAGGTAAATCCGCATCTGCAAATACTCCTCAACATGCCTTTAGTTATCATGTGGGAGGCTACAAACAAAATGAAAACACATCAAGAGAAATTTCTTTTAAATTTCTGTCAGGCGTTGATTGTTCAAATAAAAATTGTACGATAACGATTTCGGCAGATGTTCTTAAATGGTTCAACGCCATTAATGAAATAAGAATTTCAGAAACACCTTTTTGTCATGAGCCGGGTTCGCTTGCAACAAAGCTGGCTGATAATTATGCTCAAATGTTTAATATTGTAAAGGTTGAGTGAGATCATTTCAAATCATATTAATTATTTCTCTGTTTATCGGTACATGCGTTGGCTGGATTTCCGCCGAAGAAAAAACATCCGCTATCCATCCATTACAATTTGTTGTTCCCAAAGGATGGCCACAACCTGTTTATGATTTCAAACAAAACCCACTTACGCAAGAAGGCTTTCAACTTGGAAGAAAGTTATTTTATGATGGAAAATTGAGTAAAGATGGAAACTTCCCGTGTGCAAGTTGTCATCAACAATTCGCGGCGTTTGCAACATACGATCATAATCTTAGTCATGGTTTTAATAATTCATTTACGAAACGCAATGCACCGCCGCTTTTCAATCTTGCATGGCAAAAAGAATTTATGTGGGATGGTGGTATAAACCATCTCGATCTTCAACCATTAGCGCCCATGACCGATACAAATGAGATGGCTGAAAATATTGATAACGTCATTGCAAAACTTAAAGCTGATACAACTTACAGAAGAATGTTCAAAGCAGCTTTTGGCGACAATAACATTAACACGCAACGTTTAACAAAAGCATTAAGTCAGTTTATTGTAATGATGGTAAGTGCAACCAGCAAATATGATCGTGTAATGCGTGGAGAAGATACATTTAATTTACCGCAGCGATTGGGTTATGATATTTTTAAACGTAAGTGTGCAAGCTGCCATAGTGAACCTTTATTTACAGATTTTAGTTATCGTAACGGAGGTTTAACTGCTGATGATTTTTTAAATGATTGCGGCAGAATGAAAATAACGCATAATATAAATGATTCACTGAAATTTAAGGTTCCAACTCTTCGCAATGCAGAGGTAACATTTCCTTACGGACACGATGGAAGATTTTATTCCTTACTCGATGTGATGAATCATTACCGGCAGGGGATTATAAACAGTAATACCACAGACTCTTTGTTAAAGAAAGGAATTTCTTTATCTAATTTTGAGATAGGACAGCTCAAGGCATTTATTTATACGCTTACCGATTCTGCATTTTTAAATGACTCGCGTTTTGCTCCTCCCGGTTTTGAGAACAGAACTCAACGACCGCCTTTGCAGCATCTTCATGCTTCGGTTCAGGGATTGCAGTCAGCCGCGCATTAAGCACTAACGCTCATAAGAAGCACCAAGGTTGAAAGGCAGCAATAATGTTTAACAGAAATCCAAGCCACACCTGCAGCACCCTTTTGTTTATTATTCAGGTAGTCCTTTTCCCTCATTAATGAATTTCACTAAGGTATTGATATGACTATTCCATCCTTTTTCACAAACATCATAACATTCAATTTGCGGCACTAAGCCAACATGAGTAAAATCAATTTTAGTTTCACCATTTTCCTCTGAAAGCTCAAAAGCAACTTCGGTATTATTCCACTCTTTTTTGTCGTTGAACCAAGGCAAGTAGCACTCGGTAACTTTCCAAACCACTTTTTTCTTTGGCACAAATTCGCTGATAATAAAATCAACAAAAGAAGATTCCCCAAACGGAACAGTGAATGTATTATTCAAGTTGTGCGTAATGGGCGTAAACTCTTTTTTCCACCAAAAATTTATCTGGCTGATTTTTTTCATTGCCTCTTCGGCAGAAGCAGAGACAGTAAATGTTCTGCTGTAATTTTTGTTTTCCATCTGACTTTTGTTTATTAAAATTATTCTGGTAGTCCGTTTCCCTCATTAATAAATTTCGGTAAACTGATTGTTGCAAATCTCGTCCAGCCGACTTCGCATCTTTCATAGCATTCAACTTCCGGTATTAAGCCAATGTGAGTAAAATCAATTTTTGTGGACTTGCCGTTCGGAAAAATTTCAAAAACTACTTCTGTATTAGTCCATTCTGCTTTATTTTTTAGCCAAGGCAAATAACTATCGGTAACATGCCACACTATTTTTTTGTTTGGAATTGCTTCGGTTATTTTGAAGTTGACCCATGTAGTTCCAAACTCAATTCTGAAAGTATCGCCCACATTCAACGCATTACCCGTAAAACTTTTAGCCCACCAATCGCCAACTTTAGCTATTTTTTCAAACGCTTCTTTTGGAGAAGCATTTACTACAATTGTTCTGTGAAAATCTTTGTTTTCCGTTTCAGTGTTATTTTTTAAAAGGTCGTTTCTGATCTCTGACGCTCTATCCATTTCTGGTGACGGTGTACCAAATTTTATAAAGTGGAACAGCCAATCCTTAATAATAATATCCCAGCCTTTCTCACACATAGCATAACATTCTTTTTCAGGAACAAGTCCTTCGTGAGTAAAATGAAGAACAGTTTTATCGTCTTTGGCGCTTAACTCAAAAATCATTTTTGTGTTTGTCCACTCCTCTTTGTTGTTTTTAATCCAATCAAGTTTGCTTTCTGTAACAAGCCAAACAACTTTTTTGTCTGGAATAACTTCAACCAATTTTTGTTTGGAATAATGCTGATCGGGATGGTGAATAATAAATTCATCATTCAGTTTTGTGCTGTTGCCTTCAAAATCTTTGCTCCACCATTTTGTAACATCGGCGATTGCATTGAAAACTTCTTCCGGAGACTGAGCAACTTCAATGGTTGCAGTATAGCTTTTATTTTCCATCTTGTTTATTTTTAATTGCAATACAAAAAAAGCTAAAACAAGTAAAGCTGTATTGTAAAAATCGGAAGTCGGGGTGTTATTCTCTATAATAACTTTCGCCGAAATTGTTTGTTTGCTTTTCAAACTTTGTAGGCGGTAATCCGGTGAAGCGTTTAAAATCTTTTATAAAGTGAGATTGGTCGTAATAAAATTCGTAAAAATCATTCTTGAAAAATGATTTTTCGTTGCCGTTGATAAGTGCATTATAATATTGTTTGAAACGAATAATAGAACATAAATTTTTCGGACTTACACCTAACTTGTTGTTGAATTTCATATTCAGCCAACGACTGCTGTAACCTGTTTTCTTCTCTAATTCTTTAACGGTAACTTTTCCTTTTGAGGATATTATTCTTTCCACGCAATATTCAAAAATCAAATCTTCATTTTGCAGCGAGAGTTGTTTTAGTAAGAATTGTTGCAATGCAACTATTTTTGCTTTCACCAATGTTGTGTTATTGATTTGTTCTATCAACTGCTTTCCTGTGTTTTCCAGCACATCGTTTAAAGAATAAATTTTATTTTGAACATCATTGAGTGTAAAATGAAAAAAACGGTATGCTCCTCTCGGACTAAATTCAATTCCGATAGTTTCTGTAGCAACATCCTCATCAACGTCTAATATTACGGGCACATCAATCAAGCCGGTTAAAGTAATGTCGTGTTCTTTTGATGCAAATGTTTTTTCGTTTAGTGCAGCAACAATTCCGTTTTGATAAGAAACGGTGAGTTTGATATTTCCATTCGGCACGACCAATTTCATATCATCAACAGGCATTTTTCCGCTGCTTTTAAAAAGCCACATTTTTTCAATGTAGTTTTTTAGAAGAAAATGGGGTTCAATATGATAAAATTGTATTAGCACTTTATGCACCCAAGATATAGTTTTTCAAAGTATGTTGGTGCGGCGTTGAACAACAATGCAATTTTTATTAAGAAACTTGACTTCACTATTCAAGTATTGGAAGATAAATATCGAAAGATGTGCCTGTTTGTGGTTGACTATGAACTTTTATAAAGCCTTTGTGATAATCGGTAACACGTTTGCAGATGGCAAGTCCAATTCCTGTACCAGGATACTCCTCATTTGAATGCAATCTTTGAAAGAGGCGGAATATTCTTTCGCTGTATTGTTCTTCAAAACCAATACCGTTATCCGTAATAGTAATCTTGTAATAAGATACAGGCATCACATTTGCCGCTATTTTTTGCACTTCGCCGTGTTGCACTAATTTACTTTGAATATGCATCTCCAGTTTTCTTTCAGGATGTGCATATTTTATTGCGTTGCTAATAAGATTTTGAAACAATTGATGTATTTGTAAACGCATGCCTTTTATTACAGGCAATTTCTCAATATGCAATGATGCCTTTCGTTCATCAATTATCGTTTGGTAATCGCTCAATATTTCCTGTATCAGAGAATTTAAATCAATTAATTCAAACTTATCTTCCTTTGTGCGGTTTAATAATGTAAACGAAAGAAGGTCACTTATCAATTGGTTAAGACGTGCGGCAGAAACATTGATTCGTTCTATTATTATATCTCGTTCATCATCCTTTATGTTTGTATAATTATTTAAAAGCCTCGAAGTAAAAACCTGAATCTTCCTTAACGGCTCTTGTAAATCGTGACTGATGATATAATTGAAAGACTCAAGCTCTTTATTGGTGGTTTCAAGCTCAAGATTTTTTTGTTCTAAAAAGCGGTTTAGTTCGGCAAGCTCTTTTGATTTGTTCTGCAGTTCAGTCTGTGTTTCCTTTTCTTTTGATATGTCGCGTATAAAGGCAATAAACATTGGTTTGCCTTCCGATTCCGCTTTCGAAATAGTGAGTGAAATATGAAATTCTTCACCCCATTTATTTAATGCGGTAAGTTCTAATGTTTTATTTAAAACTTTTGCTTCACCTGTAGTTAAAAGCCGTCGCATTCCCATTTTATGGCTTTCTCTGTAAACAGGCGGAATGATAGTATTTGTTAAAGTCATGCCCGTTATTTCCTCTGCTTTCCAACCGAAAATTTCCTCACACTTTGGGTTCCAAACCAATATCTTGCTTTCGTCATCAATAGCAATCACTGCATCCGGAGCATTTTGTATAAGTTGCTGATTATTTATTTTATTGTGATGATAAAAGTTGTTTTCTGAAGATGCTTTTAATTCATTACAAACTTCATCAATCTCCTCCATCACACCGATGCAAACATTTACATCTCTGGTATAGTAAGGAAGAAAATCCCTACATATTTTCCTTAGCACAAGAACAAACTCAGCAACATATTCTGTTACAATAGTGTTGTTATGTTGTAATTGATTAGATGAAGCAATCAGGGTTTTTATATAATTCGTTATTTTATTTTCTGCAAGAGCCTCAAGCAATTCCTTTATGGAACATTTGGAAAACGAAATGCCGTTCTGCTTTATAAATTTTAATTGAGCCGAAGCAAATTCTTCGGCTTTAGTTTGCAATAAAAACTGTGCGAATGCCGGGCAATATTTAAATTCTGATTCTACTTTAAGAGGCATAGCAAAATATTTTTCAGGTTAGTCTTAATAGAGCCGGCGATGGTTATTCAAAGTATTGCAGTTTGTAAAAATACTTAAGCAGTTTAATAAATCAAATTATGTCATCCAAAAAGGAATCTTATTCTGCATACTTGCTTAAGCGTTGAATCTTTTAATGCTAAATACAGATAAATCAAAATCCACGTGTTTTTCCAAAGCCATATTACAAAGCAGCTTTCCTATTGCACTTGAAAATTTAAAACCATGCCCTGAACATGGGCTTGCTATAATAATGTTTTTATGCGCAGGATGATAATCAATAATAAAATCTTCATCGGGCGTATTTGTGTACATGCATATAGCAGAATAATTAAATGCGGGCTGCATATTTAAATATTGTTTTACAAGCATTGTTATTTCATTAATCTCGTTTTCATGCACCTGCCGGTCAATTGTATCAGGGGTGGTTAATTTACCTTTATGATGAATCGCTATTTTGATACCATCACCAATATCGGGGAAGCCATAAAATATTTTATCGGGTGAGCATTGCCATATATAAACAGGAAAGTTTTCGGGCAAAAATTTTTGTGCATCTTCGACGTTACTATTAAACCAAAACAAAACTTGTCTTGCAACAGTTAACGGCAGTTGCAATTCTGGAAGTAAATCGTTCATCCATGCGCCGGTACTTACTATAACTTTTGTTGCTGTATATTTTTCTTTGCTTGTTATAATCTCAACTTCACTGTTGTTACTTTTTATTTCTGAAACAATTTCATTAAAACAAAAGTCAAGTTTAGAATTTTTTGCAAGCTCAAGATTTGTTTTAATACATTCTTCGGGAAAAAGTATGCCGGCATTTTTTTCAAATACTCCTACCGTTTCATAGGTTGGTTTAAAACCGGGAAACCGTTTGATTATCTCATTACTATTTAAAAGCTCATAGGGAAGGTTGTAAGTTTGAGCGCTTAGTATAGCACCTTGAACCACTTTACTGCTATGTGTTCCAAGCATTAATCCACCTGTTTTTAAAAGCAATTTATTATTCGATTCTTTTTCCAGCTCATACCATAATTGATATGCCTGCTGTACCAACGGCACATATACCGGGCTTTCAAAATATGCTTCACGAATTATTCTGCTTTGCCCATGCGAAGAACCGAGATTATGCGGTGGAGAATATCTGTCAATAACAAGAATTTTTTTCCCTGTTTTTGAAAGATGATAAGCAGCAGCACTTCCAAAAGCACCTGCACCAAGTACAGCAACATCGTAAGAATTATACATAGCGAATAAAAGATAGGTAGGCTAAAAATAGTACCAAAATTTTTTAAACATGATTGCATACGAAATTTAAGCCTCGCTTTTGTTGATAGGGCGAACAAAACTATTTATAGATAATAAATATTTACTACAAAATAAAAATGGATCAAACAAAAAGCATGAACCATTTATTTTTTCCTAAGACATTCGTTCTCCGGCAAAGTATGATCATCTTATATTCATTTTGTTTTTGCGTTTAAACAATAACAGCGAGGAAGTAGGTCTGTGACCTCGCTTTTACAAGTGCGTTTATCTTTTATTATTTTGTACAGCTATACTCTCTATTTCTTTGAGATCGCGGCACTTCAACTATTTCTCCATTGCTGTTTATAACGCTTTCAATATTTATATAAAGCTTACCATCATAATCAAGATTTTTTATATAATCTCGTAAAGGGATTTTGATAATGGGTTTTTTCGACGGTGTTGCATCCGGAATAAGTACAGGATCATTTTTAATAGGCTCTTTAGTATTTGATACGGCCCAAAAAGTAATAGTTGTGTTGTGGATCGTATATTTTAAAGAAGTATTCTTGCCTCCCGGAATAAATTCTATATAAACAGTGTCACTCTGTTTAGCATACTCTCTTCTGTCATGAGTGTGGTTAAATGTTATTTTAATTTCAGCATTGTTTTGATAGTTTACACCTGCAAAGAATAACATGAGTGTTGTGATTAAATTGTACATGGCAAATTTATTTAGTTGGATAATTTCTCTTAAGTTCCTGCAATTTCAGTCCCCATGTGTTTTGAAGCGAATTTCTGCATGCAATACCAAGATTTACACAGCTTTCCTGCACATCTTTTTGTTGTATTCCGCGTACTTCTCCTATATAGTTTTGCTTAGTTTGTTGAAAGTTTATCATTGCATGTTCAACCGCTGAATCCTCAAACAAAATCATTTTACCGTAAAATAATTGATCAAACTTTCTTGAAATTTCCATGAAAGAATTAGTACGGATAGAATCTAAATGGGCTGTTGCAATTTTTGAAGATAGATCAACCACCTCTTTGTATAGCTCAAGTTGATCCTCATATACCTTTTGTCTGTATTGTCTTTCCTGTTGAGCAAAAAATTGAAATATGCCATATCCAAATCCTAAAACGGCTACTAAAGTTGTTATGGTTTTTATTATATTTTCAAAACTCCAATAAGAGTTTTTTTGCTTATCTGAATTTTTTTCAGTCATTATCACAAAGTATTTTCATTTAATTATGTGAAACCATTTTGAGAATATCTTCTGAGTTGTGTTGTTACAATTTCAATTGCTCTTAAATTTATAGCAAAGATCTTCTTTCTCCTGCAACGTTTTTCATATAAGCACCTTCTCAAAGAAAAAGTCAACAGCTTTTTTAAAAGTACAACAACTTACTAAATTAAGACATTGAAGTAAGGGATTGCAAGAGAGAAAATACGGATATTTTGCATTGGTGTTCCTACTTTCTTTATTCATAAAATACTTTGGTACATCTAACAGTTATTTATTGCTCATCCATTGGTTCAACAAATTATTTTAACCGTCTTATGTGAGAAGATAAACCTGCTTTCATCTCTTATATTTTTGAGACTCATTGCCTTCGCAGTAGCTTTTGTTGTTGATAATATCTTCGAATCTTCCCTGTAAAAATTCAAAAGATATTTTGTTATGAATTGCCTGGAAAAAGATGGCAGCTCTTGTGGCGATGTATTCTTCCAAAGACATGACATCGTCGGTTACACCGTAATCTGCATTGCGTGAAAGACCGTGCCTTGCATCAGAATCAAGATATAATTGAACAGGAATATTGAGCGACTTGAGTCTTTCATAAACCGGTGCATCACCATACCAATATGCAAAGCCACTGTCTGAAGTTAATTGATAAGTAATGCCACATTGACTAACCGTTGCTCTTTCACCGCCGCTAAAGTTGCCTTTGGCAACAAAGCATGGAACAACCTTGTCAAGCTCTCCATGAAATGCTATTACCGGGATACGATCGGTTTCTTTTATGCAAGATGGAAAACCTGTATCGTTGCTTGTTCCAGCCAATGCGCCCCACATGGATAATACTCCCTTAACAGAAAATGCAATATCGGGCGAGCCGTAATAATCACCTTTATCTATTGGTCCCAAAATAGAAGCATCGCTTATTCTTGGAAACGCTTCATCCATTTCCTGCTGATCGCAAAATGCTATATGCAAAGACATAATTGCGCCGGCACTGTTACCGCCGATGTACAATTGTGAAGTATCAATTTTAAAAGACGTTTCATTTTTAAGTTGCCTTTTTATAATGCTTCGTATAGCACCTCTTCCATCTTGAACACCGCGGTATGCGGCAAGCAACTGTTCAGGAGAAATATTGTTGCCATCTTTTAAACGACCTCGCCGGTATTCAACATTAAACACAACAAATCCGCGTCGTGCAAGGGTTTTACAATAAGTGTGTGAATCGTTACCATCTTTAGTGGAGCAATCAGAAAACCCTCCGCCATGAAACAGCACCACGAATGGCAAAGGGCGCTCGTTATAATGATAAACTGCAACGGCAGGAAAATAAACATCATAAACAAGAGCACTGTTAGAATTATCGCATCCAGAATCGCTGTTGCAGCTTTTTCCACTTAATGTATCTGCATTAGAATAATAATCAAGAACAGGATGATTGCCTGCATAAGGAATGTTGGTAATAGAATCAATTTGTTCAAAAGTGTAAACAGGGTTTCGAAGGTCAATACATGAATCTGATGGCGTTTGAGCACAGAGGATGTCAAACATAAAAATTAAAAGCAGCATCATGGACATATTTTTATAATTCATTGCACAAAATTTTGAAACTTTTCTGAATGAAAATAAAGTCAGGTTTAACAATGAAGACAATTTGAAGCAGTTGGTTGATTTCTTGTAAAAGTTCCCATTCTGTAATACATACCTCAAAATAAAAGTTGTCATATTTAAAGTGTTAAGAAGAACAATTTTTTTATTCTTTGTTTTAAAAAACATTAAAAAATGCTGAATAAGCAAAACATTTCATCGAAAACTGTTTCATAAAACAGCGATTGGTGTTAAATTCGTTTGCGGCAAACAAAAATCCAATATTCTGTTATCAAATCTGATTGTGATGAACTCAAAAAAAGGAAAAACCACTATCTTATTTGTTGATAAAGGTCCTCAAAATTTAAAGCCCTTACATATTTCAAGTAACCTGTTATTGAACTGGAAAATGTATCTCGCAGCATTATTTTTATTTTTTTTGTGTTTGATAAGTGCAATCATTTTTCTTATAACCAGCAATGTTCAGCAGCATAAATCCAGTGAAATTCTTTCACAAAAAATAAACTCGTTGCACAGAAAACTTGAACAGGTTGATTCAAACGCATTGCGAAAAAAGCTTACAAACATCAATAAACAACTATCTGCTATAAACAATTTTTTAAAAGCAAGAGGAATTCAAACTGTTTACAAAGAATCACTGAAAGATGAGGCTGATAGCGATACCATATCTGTAAACGAAATGAGTGATTTTTATGAACAATATGTAAGCCATGTAAGCTATGACATTTCACATACGCCGTTGGGTTTACCTTTTCAGGGAGCTATTACTTCCACATTCGGGCAGCGTGAGAATCCTTTTGGTGGCAATGAAGTGGAAACACATAAAGGTTTAGATATAAAAGGACCAATGGGAGGCCAAGTTAAAGCAATGGCAAAGGGTGAAGTAGAGTTTGCCGGAGTTAAATCCGGATTTGGCAATTGCATTATACTAAAACACGGCAATGGTTTTGAAACACTGTATGGTCATTTATCAAAAATTTTGGTAAAGGTGGGTCAGCAAATTGATATAGGAGAACTCATTGGTCTTATAGGTTCCACGGGACGATCTACCGGACCTCATTTGCATTATGAAGTGCACCGTTATGGAAAAAAAATTAATCCATCATCTTTTTTAAATCTCAATTAACTATGTTTTCAAAAAACAAACAACAACCACTCGAGATCAGCCAGCAGGAAATCTCTGCTATTATCGGTGAAGGCTATGTTCTTACAGGCGAATTACGCGGCTCATCCGTTGTAAGAATTGAAGGAAAAATAATCGGTAATGTAAACGTTGAAGGAGGAGTAATTTTAGGCGAGACAGGAATCGTAGAGGGCGACATAATTACAAAATCAGCGATCCTTTACGGGACTGTTAACGGCAACATTAAAACGACTCATCTCGAAATAAAAAAATCGGGGAATGTAAGCGGCGACATCAATACAGACACCCTTGAAATAGAGATTGGTGCAAAGTATAACGGCAGATTAAACATGTACAAGCAACCAATGTTGGCCGAAGCTTCATAACGAGTTGCACAAACGCCATGAAATGCGATTGCAATCATCAGCTTGCCGATCTGATGTAACCTTGTTGTGTCTTTTTTGCACTCCGTCCTTATTAACCAAGCGTGTACAAAAATCTTTAATTCTTATCTACGGCATATCATTCTTATTTTATAACGACTTTAGATATTCCACTAAATCTTTTTTTTCTGCATCGGTTAGCATCAGTTGTTTAAAATTATTGTAGTGATTTACTACATCAAGCAATGTTGCAAAACGTCCATCGTGATAAAATCCTCCTTTTGTATGCGTCCATAATCCTTTTAGCGGAGGTGTGCGATAAGTGCTATCGGGAGAACGGTTTGACTGAAAATCATCAATGCCAATGTCTCCAGGTTTATGTGTGTTCCATCCAGGCTCTGTGAACAATGGTGGTACGTGACAAGTTGCACAAGTGGCTTTGCCTGAAAAAATAATTGCACCTCTGGAAGCAGCAACAGAATCAAAACTTCCCATTGGTGGTTTTGGAGAGGGTATTGCAAGTTGATAAAAATGCAGTGAAGCAAGTTTAGACGTTATCAAATCCGTATCACTTCTTTTATTACCAAAACCTGCTTTTGCAGCAACAGGATAATGGTTCGCATCATCTAAACGCCTGTCGAAAAAAACTCCTTTTCCGCCTAACTCAAGATTGGCAACAAATGCATTCCAGTAGGTAACCGTTCCCCATCCTCCTGTCCATGTATGATTATTAACACCCGACAAACCAAAAGCTGGAGGAATAAGCGTTGCAGCGGGTTTTCCATCGGGACGAAAAGATTTACCATCAAGGTTTAGCTCAGCATCAAATTTTCCCGCTCCCCAGCTCAAAAAAACTTTTCTCACTGTAAGTTGATTTACACCAAGTAAGTCAGCAAAGTATGAAAGATCAGGAGCCAGCGATGCAATACCACCAACATTCAAATCACGGTTAGCCCATCCATCACGGCGATGACCTATGCCCGGCAACAAGGCATCATCAACGGTTGAATGGCAAACCGCACATGTGAGTCCAATGCTTTTCAAAGCACCTTCTGTCCTTGATTTATTCGAAGCTTTTGAAATAAGATTCTTGGAATTAAACTGCGCTATAACACCTACTACGGCATTCAATTTTAGTAATTCAAGCGTAATAGCAGGATCATTAAGATCTACATTGCCATTTTTTATTTCGTCTCTTAAAAGAGGAGTGAGCGCATCAATATCCACTTTTAAACCTACAGCAAGCGCTTGTTTGGGACTTAAGCCTGGACCAACGCCTCCAAACTTAGATCCCTCAATAGAGAGATGAAGCTTAAGCGTATCTCCCCAAAAAGATTCATCTCCAAAGGTTTCAAATCTAAACACATTGCGACCTTCAGTAAGTAATTGCTGCGTATTGTTAATAATTTCCTGATCAAAGCCTTTCTCTTTATTGTTTTGTTCTTTGTGCTTATCACTTTGGGGAATTCCTGTAATATAAGTCAGTATAAGAATGGCAGATATTAATACAGCTATTGTGGTGAGCGAATTTTTTTTCATACGGCAAGCTTTTATAATTTTTTCAGAGAATATGTATATCGGCGGGTATTGCACAAAAGCATTACAGCAGCATTTACTGCACGGCAGTAAAATCCATAGAAAATCAGCTTTTAAATATTAGAGTAATGAATAGAAAAAGGGTTACAAAAAATCAGTATTTTTTATAGCATTTTTATGATGTACCTTTCTAAGAAATGCAGCATAATGAATGAAATACTTCCTTTTCGGCATCTTTCAGACGAAGAGGTTATCAAGCGAGTGCTGTCTGGTGAAAATCATTTGTATGAAAACATCATGCGTAAATACAATCAGCGTTTATACCGAATAAGCATGTCCATTGTAAATGATAGTGAAGAATCAGAAGATATTATACAGACATCGTATATAAAGGCGTATGAACATCTTTCAGATTTTCAATTTAAATCTGATTTTAGCACATGGCTCATAAAAATATTGATTAACGAAAGTTTGTTGCGTTTGCGCAAAAGGCAATCTGTGCAGCAAATAACAAAACAGGAATCAGAATCTGCATCAACCATCGAATCCCCTCTGCAAAAACTAATCAACAAGGAAATAATCAGCACACTTGAAAAAGCCATTGCGCAATTGCCTGAAAAGTATAGAATAGTATTTATTATGCGGGAAATAGAAAATATGAGTACGAGAGAAATCATGGCTTGCCTGAATATTTCTAAATCGAATGTAAAAGTGAGACTAAATCGGGCAAGAGTAATGCTTCGTAATTTGTTGACTGAATTCTATAAGACCAAAGACATTTATAATTTTGATCAGCCCCGATGCGATTCGGTCGTAAAAAATGTTTTAACGTCCATCCTAAGCATTAAATAGGTGATGTTATTCAATCTCTCTATAGGTTGCAGTGTACCATCTGCATAACATTCAGTCGCACCGATAGTAAATTTTCATTTGGCAAAAGAAAAGACCGAGGATGAGGTATAAAAGGTCAATAACGTTTCGAACGTACAAGAGTGCGACGCAACGAAAGCATCATTCTTATTCTGTAGCTTGGTTCATAATAAAAAAATCCTTCTGTATAAATGAGATTACTTCAGTTTTGCCAACACAAAATCTAAGAGTAAAGCTTCTCAATGATGTAAGCAACTGGCAACAAGTAACCGGAAACTGGCAACTCTTTCTTATCTTCCGTTCATGAAAAAAACATCACTACTGCTAATCGTTATTGCAATTGCATTTTCTTCTGTTGCGCAGAAATTCGAACCCAACTGGCAATCGCTTAACACCCGCGGAATTCCGTCATGGTTCAAGGATGCAAAGTTTGGCATCTTTATTCACTGGGGTGTGTATGCAGTGCCGTCGTATGCGCCGGTGATCGAGAACAGCGGCGACAGCTATGCCGAATGGTACTGGTATCGCATCAATGAAGGCAACAAATATTTCAAAGCGTTTCACGATAAAAATTACGGAAGCAATTTTCAATACCAGCAATTTGAATCGCAGTTCACGGCAAGCATGTTCGATCCCAAACAATGGGCAGATGTTTTTAAACGTTCGGGTGCAAAGTATGTGGTGCTTACATCGAAACATCATGAAGGGTATTGTTTGTGGGACAGCAAAGAAGCGGACCGCGATTGGGGCCGTGCATGGAATGCGGTAACAGGAACACCGCACCACGATTTGCTCGGCGATCTTACTAACGCCGTTCGTGATGCGGGTTTGAAGATGGGCTATTACTATTCGCTTTACGAATGGTTCAATCCTTTGTGGAAAGTTGATAAAGAAAAATTTGTAACCGAGCACATGTTTCCGCAATTCAAAGACCTTGTTACAAAATATAAACCTTCGGTTATTTTCAGCGACGGTGAATGGGAGCTTACAGACACGCAATGGCACAGTCCCGAATTGCTGGCGTGGTTGTTTAATGAATCGCCTGTTGCAAAAGATGTGGTGGTTGATGATCGCTGGGGCAGCAACACACGCGAAAAAAATAACGGAGCCACTTACACTACGTCGGAATATGGTAGCGGCATGAACGCAGATGTTGTGTGGGAAGAGAATCGCGGCATTGGTCATTCGTACGGGTACAACCGCAATGAACAACTCGGCGATTACAAAAGCAGTCACGACCTTATTCTTATGCTTGTTGATGTTGTTGCAAGAGGGGGCAACCTGTTGCTCGATATTGGTCCCACAGCCGATGGTCGCATTCCCGTAATTATGCAGCAGCGCCTCATTGATATCGGCAACTGGCTTGCCACCAATGGCGAAGCTATTTACGATACACGCGCATGGAAACAACCGTATCAATGGAGCGAAGGCAAGGTGCCGCAGAAAAGCGATAAAAGTTTTATGGCAGGCTACGACGTTGCGAAACTTATACAGCCCAAACAAAACGAGGCGCACATCGAATACTTCTTCACCAAAAAAGGCAGCGACCTCTATTGCATTGTTCCCACATACACGCCGCAGGTGCGCATACATAATCTCAAAATTGCAGCGAACACCAAAGCCACTATTCTCGGAAGTGGCAAACCATTTTCATGCAAACAAACCGGCAACGATTGTGTTATCGATCTTTCACAAGCCAAGCCCGGTGAAATTCCTGCAGAGTTGTTTGTTGTGAAGTTGAGTGGGGTGTTATGATTTTTTATGTAGCGAACTGAAGTAT
>Ga0081539_10000915_pt1 | contig 55784 bp, 54 predicted proteins | sample TabmetS4T2R2_FD_71023 | JGI IMG/M metagenome (GOLD analysis project Ga0081539, IMG submission 71023) | Tabebuia heterophylla rhizosphere microbial communities from the University of Puerto Rico - S4T2R2 | ecosystem: Host-associated > Plants > Roots > Rhizosphere ...
GCTGGGGGGAATGGTTGGGTGGGGATGGCTGGGTGGGGAGCGGTTGAGCGGGGATGGCTGGGTGGGGATGGCTGGGGGGGGATGGCTGGGTGGGGAACGGTTGAGCGGGGAACGGTTGAGCGGGGAACGGTTGAGCGGGGATGGCTGGGCGGGGATGGCTGGGCGGGATGGCTGAGTGGGGTGGCTGAGCCGGGACGGTTGAGTGGGGATGGCTGAGCGGGGAACGGTTGAGCGGGGATGGCTGAGCGGGGAACGGTTGAGCGGGGATGGCTGAGCGGGATGGCTGAGCGGGGGATGGATGGCTGAGCGGGGGATGATGGATGGCTGAGTGGGGATGGCTGAGTGGGGGGATGGCTGAGTGGGACGGCTTGGCTGGGGTGGCTTGGCTGGGGTGACTTGGCTGGGGTGACTTGGCTGGGGTCGCTTGGTGGTGGGGGGTGGCTCGGTTGGGTGGGCGCGGTTTGCTGCTCTTGTCGGGGCGGGGGTTTCGTACAAGCTCTAACCTGCTAGAACTGGTCGCACCAACGGGCTGACCGCGGCCTGGCCGACCCAAGGGAGATCGTTCTCGTGGAGTTCGTCCGCCTTCTTCTGGTTTTTCTGCATCTTCTGGGTATGGCGCTTCTGGTTGGGATGTTCCTGGTCCAGCGGCGGGCGCCGGCTGGGGCGCCGCTCAGTCAGGGGTGGCTGCACGTCGCCGCTTTGCAGCTGATCACCGGGCTTGCGTTGCAGTTGTTGGCGCCGGCCACGGACCAGGACTACAACGGGGCGAAGCTTGGTATCAAGACGTTGGTTCTGTTGGTGATCGGGGCTCTGGCACTCGTCTACGTGATTCGTCGGGTGCCTGCGCCGAAGTGGTTGCCTCCCGCGTTGGTCGGGTTGGTCGTCGTGAATGTGGGCATCGCTGTCTTCTGGACCTGACCTCGGAGGTGCTGGCCTGTGTCAGTGGGACGTGAGTTCGACGTCGTGCTCTTCGGGGCCACCGGGTTCACCGGGCGGCTCACCGCCGAGTACCTGGCCGCGCACGCGCCCGCCGGCTGCCGGTGGGCGATTGCCGGGCGGTCGCGGGAGAAGCTTTCGGCCGTGCGGGAGCGGCTTGCCGAAATCAACCCTTCGTGTGCTGGGTTGGAGTTGTTCGTCGCTGATGTGACTGATCGTGACACCTTGCGGGCTGTCGCTTCGCGGGCTCGGGTGGTGGTCACCACTGTCGGGCCTTATTTGCATTACGGGGAGCCACTTGTCGCCGCGTGTGCGGAGGCGGGTACCGACTATCTCGACCTCAGTGGGGAGCCCGAGTTCGTCGATCGGATGTACCTCGCGCACCACGACGCCGCGGTGGCCAGTGGGGCGCGGATCGTGCACGCTGCCGGGTTCGACTCCATTCCTTATGACCTGGGGGTTCTGTTCACGGTCCAGCAGCTGCCGGAAGGGGTGCCGTTGGCGGTCGAGGGGTACCTCTCCGTCTCCGGGACTTTCTCGGCCGGGACCTATCACTCCGCCATCAACGCCTTCTCCCGGCTGCGGGAGATGAGCGCGCTCGCCAAGCGGCGGCGACGTGCCGAACCCCGGCCGGACGGACGCTCGGTGAAGGGCGTCAAGGGGCGGCCGCGGTTCGAGAAGGCCGTCGGGGCGTGGTTGTTGCCCGCGCCGACGATCGACCCGCTCGTGGTGTTGCGGTCGGCGCGGGCGCTCGACCGGTATGGGCCGGCCTTCACCTACGGCCACTACCTCGCGATCAAGAAGCTGCCCGTGGCGGCCGGGATCGCCGGCGCCGTCGGGGCGGCTGTGGTGCTCGCGCAGGTGCCACTCACCCGGAACTGGCTGCTCGGGCGCATGGCCGCCGGGGAGGGGCCCACGCCGGAGCGGCGGGAGAAGGCCTGGTTCCGGGTGCGGTTCGTGGGTGAAGGAGGTGGCCGGCGGGTGGTCACGGAGGTGTCCGGGGGCGATCCCGGGTACGGCGAGACGGCGAAGATGCTGGGGGAGTCGGCGTTGTGCCTGGCCTTCGACAACGTGCCGAAGACGTCGGGGCAGGTGACGACGGCCGTCGCCATGGGGGATCGGCTGATTCAGCGGCTCGTGCGGGCTGGGTTGACGTTCCGGGTGGTCGAGTAGAGGGAAGTGAAGCCGGCCGGGCGGTCGAGAGGGGTGGTTGGGGCTGAGGTGGTGACGAGGTCGGGGTGGAGGGGTGGGCCGGCAAAGGGCGGGTGGTCGGGCTCTTGTGGACGGTGGGCGTTGTTGGTTGCATGGGTCGATCGTGCCGTGGAGGGGCGGGTTCGGGTGGCGGTGAAGTGGGAAATGTGGATAACTCGGGTGGCTGTGGACAAGTGCCCCGCTCGAGGAGGTGTGGTTGCTTCGACTGTCGGTGGGCCGTGGTAGAGGGCGGCGGGCGAAGAAACAAAACCGTCACAATTGACCACAACGCACGTGGGTGATCACGGTCAGTGCTATTACAGGCCCGCCCAAGGAACGATTGGGTCACGCGGCTCTACGCGGCGGTAGCACTTCGGCGACCGCAGAGTACGGTCTCGCCATTAGTTGGCGTTCGGCGCTCGGCCGGGCGTGGGAATGAATGAACGCGGAGGGAGAAAGCCTTGCGCTTCAAGCGGGGAGTCGCGGTCGCCGCGATCGCGCTGACCAGCGTGCTGTCCGTGGTCGGTTGTGCGAAGGACTCGGGATCCTCGAACAGCCCGTCGGGTGGCGACAGCCAGGCCGCGGGTTGCAAGACCGTGGACAAGCCAGCTGCGGCGTCGGAGCAGACCTCGTCGTCCGAGAGCAGCACCAAGGTGGACGGCAGTGCGCTCAAGGTCGGTGTCGCCTACGACATCGGTGGCCGGGGTGACGCGTCGTTCAACGACTCCGCCGCGGCCGGCCTGGACAAGGCCATCGCCGACCTCGGGGTGAAGAAGGAGAACACCAAGGAGCTCGCCGCCACCGACCAGGAGAGCGAGGACTCCAAGCTGACCCGCCTCCGCCAGCTGGCGACGGAGGGGCACAACCCGATCGTGAGCGTGGGCTTCGCGTACTCCGACGCCACCGTCAAGGTCGCGGCCGAGTTCCCGACCACCCAGTTCGCGGTGGTCGACGGCTTCGCCGAGGGCGCGCCGAAGAACGTCACCTTCCTGGGCTTCGCCGAGCAGGAGGGCTCCTTCCTCGTCGGCGTCATCGCCGCGCTGAAGAGCAAGGACTGCACCATCGGCTTCGTGGGCGGCGTGAACATCCCGCTGATCCAGAAGTTCCAGGCCGGCTTCGAGCAGGGCGTGAAGACCGTCGCCCCCGACGCCAAGATCGTCTCGAAGTACATCACCGAGGCGGGTGACCTCACCGGCTTCGCCGACCCGCCCAAGGGCCAGGTCGCCGCGAAGGGCCTGATCGACCAGGGCGCGGACGTCGTCTACCACGCCGCGGGCGCCTCCGGTAAGGGCGTGTTCGCCGCCGCCAAGGAAGCGAACGTGCTGGCCATCGGTGTCGACTCCGACCAGTACAACCAGAAGGTCGTCGCCGACTACAAGGACATCATCCTGACGTCCATGCTCAAGCGGGTCGACGTCGCCGTGTTCGACTACATCTCCGCGGTGGCGCAGAACAACCTCGCCGGCCTGCCGCCGGTCTTCGACCTGAAGGTGGACGGCGTCGGCTACTCGACCTCCGGCGGGAAGATCGACGACGACACCAAGAGCTGGGTCGAGGCGTACAAGCAGCAGATCATCGAGGGCAAGATCAAGGTCGACACCGAGCCGACCAGCTGACACATCAAGGTGTGACGCCCGTGGGTGTGTGGCAGGTGCCACGCACCCACGGGTCTTTCCTGTGAAGGAAGTCCCTATGACCGACACCGAGGTCGTGACCACGTCACCCGCGGTCACCCTCAGCGGCATCACCAAGCGGTTCCCCGGCGTCGTCGCCAACAGCGACGTGCACCTGACGGTCCGCACCGGCGAGGTGCACGCCCTCTGCGGCGAGAACGGCGCCGGCAAGTCCACCCTGATGAAGATCCTCTACGGGATGCAGCCCCCGGACGAGGGCGACATCGAGGTGAACGGCCGGCAGGTCCACTTCAAGTCGCCGTCGGACGCCATCAGGGCCGGCATCGGCATGGTCCACCAGCACTTCATGCTGGCCGACAACCTGACGGTGCTCGAGAACGTGGTGCTCGGCGCCGAAGGCCTGTACGGCATCGGCGCCAAGGCCAGGGGCCGGGTCCGCGGCATGGCCCGGTCGGTCGGTCTGTACCTCGACCCCGACACGCTGGTCGAACGCCTCGGCGTGGCCGACCGGCAGCGGGTGGAGATCCTCAAGGTCCTCTACCGCGGTGCGAAGATCATCATCCTCGACGAGCCGACCGCCGTGCTCGTCCCGCAGGAGGTCGACGAGCTGTTCAACACGCTGCGCACCATGCGCGCGGACGGCTACACCTTCCTGTTCATCTCCCACAAGCTCGACGAGGTCCGCGCCATCGCGGACTCGATCACCGTGATCCGCCGCGGCACCACCGTCGGCACGGTCGACCCGAAGACGGTCACCACCCGCCAGCTCGCCGAGATGATGGTCGGCTCCGAGCTGCCCAGTCCCGAGACCCGCGAGTCCACGGTCACCGACACGGTCGTCCTCCAGGTCGAGGGCCTCACCCTCGAAACGGGTGACGGCCGCCGGCTGCTCGACCGGCTGGACCTGCAGGTCCGCTCGGGTGAGGTGCTCGGCATCGCCGGCGTCGAGGGCAACGGCCAGACCGAGCTGGTCGAGACGATCATGGGCATCCGCAAGGCCGCGAGCGGCCGGGTCCTGCTCGACGGCCAGAACCTGACCAGGGCCGGCACCCTCGCCCGCCGCGAGGCCGGCATCGGCTACATCCCCGAGGACCGCACCCGCCACGGCCTGCTGCTCACCGAGCCGCTGTGGGCGAACCGGATCCTCGGCTACCAGACCAGACGCCCGACCGCGCGCGGCGCGTTCCTCGACATCGCCGGCGCACGCAAGGACACCCGGCGGATCGTCGAGCAGTTCGACGTCCGCACCCCCGGCATCGACGTCGCGGCCGCGTCGCTGTCCGGCGGCAACCAGCAGAAACTGGTGATCGGCCGGGAGCTGTCCGGCGAGCCGAAGCTGCTGATCGCCTCCCACCCGACCCGCGGCGTCGACGTGGGCGCGCAGGCCGCCATCTGGGACCACATCCGCGACGCGCGGGCCGCCGGCCTCGCCGTGCTGCTGGTGTCCGCCGACCTCGACGAGCTGATCGGCCTGTCCGACTCGATCAAGGTCATGCTGCGCGGGAAGTTCGTCGCGGACGCCGACCCGGCCACGGTCACACCGGAGGACCTCGGCAGCGCGATGACCGGCGCGGGGCACGTGGACGAGTCGGGTCTGCTGGTCACTGGAGGTGACGAATGAACGCGCGGCTCAGGTCGTCGCTGCTGGCGCCCGTCCTGGCGGTCGTCTTCGCCGCCGTGCTGTGCGCGATCGTGCTGATCGTGTCCGGGGCGAACCCGGGCACGGCGCTCGGCGCGATGATCGGCCAGGTCCGCGAGGGCCAGGTCGCGGTCGACATCGTCAACTCGACGGCCATCTACATGCTGGCCGCGCTGGCCGCCGCCATCGGGTTCCACATGAACCTGCTGAACATCGGGATCGAGGGCCAGTACCGGGTGGGCGCGCTGGTCGCGGCCATCGTCGGTGGCGCGATCGTCCTGCCGCCCGTGCTGCACTGGCTGGTGATCCTGATCGTCGCGGCCATCGCGGGCGCCGCGTGGGCCACGCTGCCGGCCATCCTCAAGGTCACCCGCGGAGTGCACGAGGTGATCTCGACGATCATGATGAACGCGATCGCGTTCGGGCTCGCCGCGTTCCTGATCCGCCGCGACCAGTTCGGCATCCTCGTCGGCAACAACGTCACCACCGAACCGATCCCCTCCTCCGGCCAGGTGCCCGGCATCGACCTGGGCAGCAAGGGCACGATCTTCGGGCTGGTGTTCCTCGCGGTCATCGCCGCCGCCGTGTACGGGATGGTGATGAACCGGACCCGGTTCGGGTTCGAGCTGAAGGCGTCGGGCCTGTCGCCGACCGCGGCCGCCGCCGGCGGCGTCAACGCCAAGAAGATGATCGTGGTGTCGCTGCTGGTCTCCGGCGCGGTCGCCGGGCTGGTCGGCATGCCGGAGATCCTCGGCCGCGACCACGCGTACACGCTGAACTTCGCGTCCGGGTACGGGTTCGCCGGCATCGGTATCGCGCTGCTCGGCCGCAACCACCCCGTCGGCATCGCGTTCGGGTCGCTCCTGTGGGCGTTCCTGGAGAAGGCGAAGGGCGCGTTGGACAACGTGGGGGTGCCGAAGGAGATCGCGACGATCATGCAGGGCGCGATCGTGCTCTCGGTGGTCGTCGCGTACGAGATCGTGAAGCGGATGGAGCTGGCCGCCGAGCAGCGGCGGGTCGGCCAGGCCACGGGCACGGCCATCGCTCCTGCTGAGGAGGCTGCGAAATGAGCATGGTCGACGTGCAGCCGGCGGCCTCCGGCATGACGATGACGCCACCGCCGAGCCAGCGGAAGCTGCCCGGCTGGGCGGTGTTCATCCTCGGCACCGTCGCGGTGGTCGGCGTGCTGGCCATGACCTCGTACCTGACCGGGCAGCCGGCCCTGACCTCGACGTTGACCATGCAGAACACGGTCACGCTGGGCCTGCCGATCCTGCTCTGCGGTCTGGGCGGCATCTGGGCCGAGCGCTCCGGCATGATCAACATCGGGCTCGAGGGCATGATGATCCTCGGCACCTGGGGCGCGGCGTTCGGCGGTTACCACTGGGGACCGTGGATGGCCGTGGTGACCGGCATGGTCTTCGGCGCGTTGGGTGGCCTGGTGCACGCGGTCGCGACGGTGACCTTCGGCGTCAACCACATCGTGTCCGGTGTGGCGATCAACCTGCTGGGCGCGGGCGTCACGAAGTACCTGTCGACGCTGATCTTCCAGCCGCTGTCGGACAACCCGCGTGACTCACCGCCGATCCAGCAGTTCGACACGTTCTCCGCGACCGGGTTCGCCGACTGGCTCGGCGAACTGGAGCGGGCACAGCGGGTGATCATCTCCGACGTCGCCGGCCTGCTGCGTGGGCTGGTGACGCGGGTGTCGCCGATGCTGATCATCGCGATCCTGCTGGTCATCGCCACGTACTTCGTGCTGTGGCACACCCGGTTCGGCCTGCGGCTGCGGTCGTGCGGCGAGAACCCGGTGGCGGCGGAGTCGCTGGGCGTCAACGTGTACTTCCACAAGTACGTGGCCGTGATCGCCTCCGGTGCGCTGGCGGGGATCGCGGGCGCGGCGCTGGTGCTGGGCTCGAGCCCGTCGATCTACCAGGAGGGGCAGACCGCCAACCGCGGCTTCATCGGCCTCGCGGCGATGATCTTCGGCAACTGGCGGCCGGGTGGCACGCTCGCCGGTGCGGGGCTGTTCGGGTACGCGGACGGGCTGCGGCTGTCGGCGACCCCGGAGGCCGTGCACGCGCTGCTGTACTCGGCGGTCATCGCGGCCGGGCTGCTGGTCATCTGGCAGCTGGCCAACCGGAAGTGGATCACCGCGATGCTGGCGGCGATCGGCGCCGTCGGGGTGTACGTGCTGTACTTCTTCACCGACGAGCTGCCGCAGGAGTTCCTGCCGTACACGCCGCACATCATCACGCTGGTGGTGCTGGCACTGGCCGCGCAGCGGCTGCGGCCGCCGGCTGCGGACGGTGTGCCGTATCGACGAGGTGAAGGTGACTGAGCGGAGCTTGCGGAGCGAACATCGTGGTTGAGGTCGACTGGGAGAAGCTGCGGGCCGCCGCGGTTGAGGCGGCCCAGCTGGCTTACTGTCCGTACTCGGGGTTGCAGGTCGGTGCGGCGGCCGTGGTGGACGACGGGCGGCTGGTCACCGGGTGCAACGTGGAGAACGCCGCGTACGGGGTGGCCCTGTGCGCGGAGTGCACCATGGCCGGGCAGCTGCGGTTGACGGGTGGCGGCCGGCTGGTGGCGGTGGCGTGCCGGAGCGGGTCGGGTGATCTGCTGATGCCGTGCGGGCGGTGCCGGCAGATCCTGTTCGAGCTGGGTGGGCCGGACTGCCTGGTGGACACGCCGGCCGGCCCGGCGCCGATGTCCGAGGTCCTGCCGCACGCGTTCGGTCCGGCCGATCTACCGTGAGCGTGTGAAGCACACGGCTGTCGACGTCATCCGGACCAAGCGGGACGGCGGGGTCCTCTCCGACGACCAGATCGACTGGGTGGTCGACGCGTACACCCGCGGTGACGTGGCCGACGAGCAGATGTCCGCGCTGGCCATGGCGATCTTCCTCAACGGGATGACGTTCCCGGAGACGTCCCGGTGGACCCAGGCGATGATCGACTCGGGTGAGCGGTTGTCGTGGCCGGTGCCGACGGTCGACAAGCACTCGACGGGCGGGGTCGGCGACAAGATCACGCTGCCGCTGGCGCCGCTGGTGGCGGCGTGCGGGGTCGCGGTGCCGCAGCTGTCCGGGCGGGGGCTCGGGCACACGGGTGGCACGCTCGACAAGCTCGAGTCGATCCCGGGGTGGCGGGCGCAGCTGAGTACGGAGGAGATCCGCGCGCAGCTGGAGTCGGTCGGGGCGGTGATCTGCGCGCCGACGTCCGGGTTGGCGCCCGCCGACCGGAAGCTGTACGCGCTGCGGGACGTGACGGGGACGGTCGAGTGCGTGCCGCTGATCGCGTCGTCGATCATGTCGAAGAAGATCGCGGAGGGTGCGGGCGCGCTGGTGCTGGACGTGAAGGTCGGCTCCGGGGCCTTCATGAAGTCCCTGGACGAGGCACGGGAGCTGGCGTCGGCGCTGGTGGCGATCGGGACCACACACGGGCAGCAGGTCACGGCCCTGCTCACGGACATGTCGGTGCCGCTGGGGCGCGCGGTGGGGAACGCGGTCGAGGTGGCCGAGGCCGTCGAGGTGCTGCAGGGCGGCGGGCCGGCGGACGTCGTCGAGCTGACCGTGGCACTGGCCGCGGAGATGCTGTCGCTGGCGGGAGTGTCGGTGGACCCGGTTACGGTGCTGGCGTCGGGTGAGGCGTACGAGACGTGGGCCAGGATGATCGCGGCGCAGGGCGGGGACCCGTCGGCTGAGCTGCCACAACCGAATCATGTGCACGTGGTGGAGGCACCGCGGGACGGCGTGCTGAACCGGCTGGACGCGCTGGGCGTCGGGGTGGCGGCGTGGCGCCTGGGTGCCGGCCGGGCACGCAAGGAGGACCCGGTGCAGGCCGCAGCGGGTGTCGTGTGTCACGTGAAACCAGGAGAAGCCGTGGTCAGCGGGGCCCCTCTGCTGGAACTGCACACCGACACCCCGGACGCGGTGGAGGGTGCGCTGGCCGCGCTCGACGGCGCCTACGAGATCACGGACGAGGCGCCGCCGAGCAGGCCGCTGGTCATCGAGACGATTCGGGGCTAGCTCTCGTCTCGATCGAGGGTGAACGAGACCTCGTACAGACCGGGGTGGGCCTGGCCGAACGCCTTGTTGCCGTCCAGCAGCCCCTGAGCCTTCAGGTGCTGGATCACTCGCCGTGCGGCGTCGAGGTCCTCGCTCTGGGCGTAGTTGACGACGCGGGTGCCGTCCAGGCTGCGGTGCAGGCTGGCCGACAGCCAGCCGGGCACCTCGCGGGCGACCCGGGCCGCGCGCGCCAGGTAGTCGATCAGTGGTTGCTGCTGGTCGGGTTCGACGGTGAAGACGTTGATCTGCGTCACCGACGAGCCGACACGGATGACGGGCATTGCCTCTCCTCATGAATCGAGCGAGGCGAGAACCGAGGTCTCGAACGACAGGCAGCGTCAAGCCTCGGCTACTCGCCGACAGCTTGTCGCGGGTTCGCCACCGAAGCGGCGAACGGAGCCTCGTTCGAGGGGATCGGGCTTACCGATGCCGATCCTGGTCCTTTCGACCAGCGCAGAATACACGCGTGCCCCATGTCCACCGGTGGACATGGGGCACGCGTGGAGAAACTAGGCCAGGCCGGCCAGCGCCGTGTGGGTCAGGACCCGCACGCCCGTCAGCAGCGCACGCTCGTCGATGCGGAACGTCGGTTGGTGGATGTCGGGCTGGGGTCCGTCGCCGGACCAGACGCCCAGGCGGGCGAACGAGCCGGAGATGTGTTCCAGGTACCAGCCGAAGTCCTCGCCGCCGGACGACTGCTTCGTGCTCGTCACCGCGCGCTCGCCCAGTGCCGCCTCGACGCCTGCCCGCAGCACGGCCTCGGACTCCACGTCGTTCACCACCGGGGGCACGCCGCGGCGGTGCTCCAGCTCGAAGCCGACGCCCGTCGGGGCGAGCAGGGACTGCACCAGGCCCGAGACCAGCGGCTCGAGGTCGGCCCACACCTCGTGGTCGCCCGTCCGCAGGGTGCCGCGCAGCAGGCCGTCCTGCGGCACCGCGTTCGGCGCCTCGCCCGCGTGCACCGCGCCCCAGACCAGCACCGTCCCCGAGCGGGGGTCGACGCGGCGGGACAGCAGCGCGGGCAGGCCGGTGATGACCGTGCCGAGCGCGTGGACCAGGTCGGCCGTCAGGTGTGGCCGGGACGTATGGCCGCCCGGCGAGGTCAGCCGCAGCTCCAGCAGGTCCGTGGCGGACGTGATGGCGCCGACGCGGGTGCCGACGTTGCCGACCTGGAGCCGCGGGTCGCAGTGGAGGCCGAAAATGGAGCTGACTCCGTCAAGTCCACCGGACGCGATGACGTCCAGCGCGCCACCCGGCATGACCTCCTCGGCGGGCTGGAACACCAGCCGCACGCGGCCGGGCAGCTCCGGCGCCGACGCCAGCGCGAGACCCGCGCCGAGCAGCATCGACGTGTGCGCGTCGTGCCCGCACGCGTGTGCGGCGCCGGGCACGGTCGACGCGAACGGCAGGCCGGTCAGCTCGGTGACCGGCAGCGCGTCCATGTCCGCGCGCAGGGCGACGCACTTGTCGCCGACGCCGATGTCGCAGATCAGGCCGGTGCCGGTGTCGAACACCTTTGGCCGCAGTCCCGCGGACGAGAGGAGCCCGGCCACCATCTCGGTGGTGTTGTACTCGTGCCTGGACAGCTCGGGGTGCTGGTGGATGTGCCGGTACCACGCGACGACGTCCAACGCGTTGCGCGCGAGCCAGCCGTCGAGCCATGCCGGCCCACGGCCGGCTCCGATGTCCTCCACAGTGGGCATACTGACGCCCTCGTCGGTGATCAGCACCCCGGCCCTGTCTTCCTTGGGAACGTCGGAGCGTGAGTCGAGCACGGTCACGCCATCCTCCCAAGGTCCCCTGTGTTCGCCATGATTTGCCAATCCTGCACCATCGGGGCTGGAGGACCGGGCCAGATTCCCTGGTGAACCGGTTGCCGGTACGACCAGTGCGCCGAGCGGCGCAGGTCCTTCAGCCTCGCTAAACGATCTATTGTCGGCCAGCGGTCAGCCGGCCTTGGCCTTCTTCCGCTTGATGCTGCGGCCCCAGATCACGATGCCTACCAGCACAGCGGAGGTGATCCCCATGACGAGCTTGCGCCGCTGCTCAGCCTGCTTCGCCTCTGTCTCGGCGGGGGTGAGCTCGATTCCCGGCGCGGTCGTCGCGGTGGTCGGTCCGGTGGGCGGCGGCGTCGGCTGTTGCCCGGCGACGAGGCCGTACTCGCGGTTCGTCTGGTGTGACTCGGCGAACGCGTGAACCGGAAGCAGCGCCACGATGAGGCCCGTGAGGGTCACGACGAGCAGTCGGGTGGCGCTACGCATGTATACAAGCCTAGCGAAGGGGCCAAGCTAGTCCGTATCCGTCGCGGCGAGTACTGCCATAACGTGACCACCCGGGCGCAGGCAGACCACACCCAGATCCCAGAACACGCGCTCGAACCAGTCGTTGGCCGCGTCGAAGATCCACCACGCGCAACCGACGTGGGAGCCGCCCGCCAGGGCGTTCACCGAACGCCAGGTGGCGGCCCGGCCGTAGGCGCCGCCGAGGCCGTGGTCGTACGCGCCGCCGTTCTTCGCGGCTCCGAACAGGATGGCCACGACCTCGTCCAGGGTCGCGCGGTGCAGTGCCAGGCCGCCGCCCGCCAGGCAGTCCAGGTCCAGCGCCTCGAGCGTGCGTACACCGACGGCGTCCGGGTCCAACACCGCGTCGAGCGTGAAGACCGCCGCCTCCGCCAGGCCGTTCGACCTGGTCAGCCAGGTCGTGACGGCGGCGGTCAGGTCTGGTGGCGCCGGCTCCCGGGAGACACCGGGGACCGCTCCGGCGGTCGTGATGGGGTCCACCTTGCTCGGGCCGAACGGCTGCGACACGCGCGTCTCACCAGGTAGGGGGTGCAGTGGCAGGGCACCCAGCGGATGGCCGGCCAGCCGAGGTACCCAGGCGTCGGCGACCGCCACCACGGACTTCCGGCGCAGGATCATCTCGTGCAGCAGGCACGCACCCAGCTCGGTCGGGATCTCGCCGGCCAGCAGCGACCTGAGCACGTGCTCCCGTTGCGACGTGGCGAGCAGCGCCGCCACCCGGGCCTGCGTCGCCGCCGGCAGCCCGGCCGCGATCCGTACCGCGGCGGCCGCTCGCTCGCCGGACCGCTTCTGCGCAAGGAGGCGCAGGACGTGGTCGAGCACGCTGTCGAACGACCAGCGCCGGCCGGCTTCCGGAACGAGCGCGTGCCCGAGTGTCTCCAGCTGATCGACCGGCCAGGCTTCCACCTCCGCCCAGTACGGGCGGGCGTCCGAGCAGTCACGCAGCTCGGACAGCATCCGCTCAATCGGGTTCAGCAGCGAACTCCTTCAGGATCCGTTCCGCGGCCAGCGTGGGGGTCAGCTCGCCGTCCGCCACCTGCTGCTCGAGCGACGGGGTCAGCGCGCGAACCCCAGGGTGCTCGGAGAGCCGCGTCAGCAACGTGTCCCGGACCATCGTCCAGGTCCAGTCAACCTGCTGCCGGCGCCGCTTCTCGGCCAGCTCACCCGACGCGGACAGCACGTCGTGGTGCCGCCTGACCTGCTCCCACAGGGTGTCCAGCCCGGCCCCGGTCAAACCGCTGCAGGTCAGCACCGGCGGGTTCCACGTGTCGCCGTGCCCGCGCAGCAGCCGCAGCGCGCCGGCCAGCTCCCGCGCGGCCTTGCGGGCCGGCACCTCGTGGTCGCCGTCCGCCTTGTTGACGGCGATGACGTCGGCGAGCTCCAGCACGCCCTTCTTGATGCCCTGCAGCTGGTCGCCGGTCCGGGCCAGGGTCAGCAGCAGGAAGCAGTCGACCATGTTGGCGACCGCGACCTCCGACTGCCCGACGCCGACCGTCTCCACCAGCACCACGTCGTAGCCGGCCGCCTCCATCAGCACGATCGTCTCGCGGGTCGCGCGGGTCACCCCACCCAGCGTCCCCGAGGTGGGCGACGGCCGGATGAACGCGGCCGGATCCGTGGCCAGGCGTGCCATTCGCGTCTTGTCGCCGAGGATCGAGCCACCCGTCCGGGTGGACGACGGGTCGACGGCCAGCACCGCGACCCGGTGCCCGCTCTCGGTCAACGACGTGCCCAGCGCGTCGATGAACGTCGACTTGCCCGCGCCGGGCACGCCCGTGATGCCGACCCGGTGCGCCTCGCCGGCGTGCGGCAGCAGCTCCACCAGCAGTTGCTGGGCGAGTGCGCGGTGGTCCGGCCGCCGCGACTCGACCAGCGTGATCGCCTTGGAGAGCGTGCCGCGCTCACCGGCGAGGACACCCTTGGCGTACGCCTCGATGTCTATCTCCCGGGCCATCAGTGCCCGTGCTGTTCCGACAGCTTGCGCAGCAGGTCGGTCGCCGCCTCGGCGATCACCGTGCCCGGTCCGAAGATCGCCGCCGCCCCCGCCGAGTACAGCTCGTCGTAGTCCTGGGGCGGGATGACCCCGCCGACGACGATCATGACGTCGTCGCGGCCCAGCGCGGCCAGCTCGTCGCGCAGGGCCGGCACGAGCGTGAGGTGCCCGGCGGCCAGCGAGTTGACGCCCACGATGTGCACGTCCGCCTCGACCGCCTGCCGCGCGACCTCTCCAGGTGTCTGGAACAGCGGGCCCACGTCGACGTCGAAGCCGAGGTCGGCGAACGCGGTCGCGATCACCTTCTGGCCGCGGTCGTGGCCGTCCTGCCCCATCTTGGCGACGAGGATGCGTGGCCGCCGGCCCTCCGCCTCGGCGAACTCGTCCACGACCCGGCGTGCTTCCTCCACATTGGACACGCCGCCGACCTCCTCCGAGTAGACGCCGGAGATCGTACGGATCTGCGCCGAGTGCCGTCCCCAGACCTTGCCCAGCGCCTCGGAGATCTCGCCGACGGTCGCCTTCGCGCGGGCCGCGTCGATCGCCAGCGCCAGCAGGTTCTCGTTGCCGTTCGCGGCGGCGGACAACGCGTCCAGCGCGCGGTCGACGGCACCCTGGTCCCGTTCTTCCCGCAACCGCCGCAGCTTCTCCAGCTGCTGCGCCCGTACGCCGGCGTTGTCCACCTTCAGCACGTCGATCTGCTCGTCGGCGTCCGCGAGCCGGTACTTGTTCACGCCGACCACGGGCTGGCGGCCGGAGTCGATGCGGGCCTGCGTGCGGGCCGCCGCCTCCTCGATGCGCAGCTTCGGGATGCCGGCGTCGATCGCGCGGGCCATGCCGCCGGCGGCCTCGACCTCCTGGATGTGACCCCAGGCCTTGACCGCCAGCTCGTACGTGAGCCGCTCGACGAACGCGCTGCCACCCCACGGGTCGATGACCCGCGTGGTCCCGGACTCCTTCTGCAGCAACAGCTGCGTGTTGCGGGCGATGCGGGCGGAGAAGTCGGTCGGCAGGGCGAGTGCCTCGTCCAACGCGTTGGTGTGCAGGGACTGCGTGTGGCCCTGCGTGGCGGCCATGGCCTCGACGCAGGTGCGGATCACGTTGTTGTAGACGTCCTGCGCGGTCAGCGACCAGCCGGACGTCTGGCAGTGCGTGCGCAGGGACAGCGACTTGTCCGACGACGGGTCGAACTGCTTCACGAGCTTCGCCCACAGCAGCCGCGCTGCGCGCAGCTTCGCGACCTCCATGAAGAAGTTCATGCCCACGGCCCAGAAGAACGACAGCCGGGGCGCGAAGGAGTCGACGTCCAGTCCGGCGTCGACACCGGCCCGGATGTACTCCACGCCGTCGGCCAGGGTGTACGCCAGCTCCAGGTCGGCGGTCGCCCCGGCCTCCTGCATGTGGTAGCCGGAGATGGAGATGGAGTTGAACTTCGGCATGTGCTGGGAGGTGTGCGCGAAGATGTCGGAGATGATCCGCATCGACGGCTGCGGCGGGTAGATGTAGGTGTTGCGGACCATGAACTCCTTGAGGATGTCGTTCTGGATGGTCCCCGAGAGCTTGTCCTGCGGCACGCCCTGTTCCTCGGCCGCCACCACGTACAGCGCGAGGATCGGCAGGACCGCGCCGTTCATGGTCATCGAGACGGACATGGTGTCGAGCGGGATGCCGTCGAACAGCTGCCGCATGTCGTAGATCGAGTCGATGGCGACACCGGCCATGCCGACGTCACCGGCGACCCGCGGGTGGTCGGAGTCGTAGCCGCGGTGCGTGGCGAGGTCGAACGCGACCGAGAGGCCCTTCTGCCCGGCCGCGATGTTGCGGCGGTAGAAGGCGTTCGACTCCTCGGCCGTGGAGAAGCCCGCGTACTGCCGGATGGTCCACGGCTGGTTGACGTACATCGTCGGGTACGGCCCGCGCAGGAACGGCACGACGCCCGGGTAGGTGTCCAGGAAGTCGAGCCCGGCCGTGTCCTCGCCGGTGTAGAGGGGCTTGACGCCGATGCCCTCGGGGGTCTCCCACACGAGGGCGTCCGCGCCTTTGCCGGTGGCGTCCTGCACCGCGGCCTGCCAGTCCGCCGCCGTGCCGGAACTCGGCTCCCCCAAGGGGATCTCGGAGAAATCGGGGATCGTCATCGGTCACCCTTCCAGCGCGGCTTCGAACGGTTCGGCGTAACGCACCCTCGGCAACCCGCCTTCCGGCGCCGGCGGCGAGGGCACGCGGGTCAGGGGTTTCTCGTCCTTGTTGGGGAACACGGTCACCCCGGTGATGGCCTCGTCACCCGCGTCGAGCCGCGCGGTGCGGGCGTCCCGGACGGCGGCGACACGCTCGGCGACCAGGCCCGCGTCGAGCGCCGCCGCGAGCCCGCCGGCCCGCTCGACCTCCTGGAACACCGCCCAGCCGGCCTTCGCCAGCTCGTCGGTGTGCCGCTCGACGTACCAGGAGCCGCCCGCCGGGTCGATCACGCCGGCCACCCGCGACTCCTCGACCAGGATCGTCTGCGTGTTGCGGGCGATGCGGCGCGCGAACGCGTCCGGCAGGCCGATGGCCGCGTCGAACGGCTGCACGGTCACCGCGTCCGCCCCGCCGACCCCGGCGGCGAAGCAGGCGAGCGTAGTCCGCAGCATGTTGTTCCACGGGTCGCGGCGGGTCATCATCGTCGAGGACGTCACGACGTGCTGCGGTACAGGTGTATTGGTGCCGGCGACCTCGGCCACCCGCGCCCACAGCCGGCGCGCGGCGCGCAGCTTCGCGATCGTGCCGAACTGGTCGGCGGTCGCGGCGAGGCGGAACTCCAGCTGCCGCGCGGCGTCCTCGACGGACAGCCCGCCATCGGTCAGGACACGCAGGTACGCGACCGCGGTCGCCAGCGCGTAGCCGAGTTCCTGCCCGTCCGACGAGCCGGCCTCGTGGTAGGGCAGGGCGTCCACGACCACCGACCGCAGGTGCGCGTGCCGCCGCGCCAGGCGCGCCACCTCGACGACGGTCTCGACGTCGTGGGCCCGGCCCGTCCGGGCCCGCAGGCCGAGCGGGTCGGCGCCCAGGTTGCCGCGGACCTCGCTGGCCTGGATTCCCTTGTCCTCGTGGAGATCCAGGAGCGCGCGGGCGGCGGCCAGGACGTCCTCGCCGGCGTCCAGCGCGACCGGCGCGAGGTCGAGGTACACCTCGTTGAGCACGGTCGCCAGCGCGTCGAGCGGCAGCCCGTGCTCGCCGACCGCGAGCCACAGCGACGTGACGCCGTTCTCCAGGTCGGTGAGCACCGCCTGCCGCGTGACCGCCGGGTCGGGGTTGGCGTGCCGCTGCCGGACGTCCCAGCCCGTCGCGACCGCGCCGTCCGGGGTCGCGCCGCGGGTGAACGGCGGCAGCCCCGGGAAGCCGGTTTCGGGTACCGTCGTGTCAGCGGTGTAGAGCGGCTCCAGCGAGAATCCGTCGTAGGTCGGGCTCGCGAGCAGTGTCTCGACCGGACCGTCGTGGCCGTCCACGTCGGCCCCAGACCGGCGCAGCACCTTCTCCACCAGCGCCCGCCAGTGGTTTCGTGTCGCCGGGTGGAACTCCGATGCCAGTCGCAGCTGGTCTGCCGAGGTCATACCCTTCGATGCTACGGACGAGGCACGTCCGCGCCAGGGCACGCGAGTGTGAGGCTGGTCGCTGGGGTGCGGTAGGGGTGGACCACAATACTGCCGTGTCCAGTAGTGGGGAGCGGGTCGTCGCCGGGCGCTACCGGCTGCGCCGGCGGCTCGGCCAGGGCGCCATGGGCACGGTCTGGGAGGCGTTCGACGAGTTCCTGCGCCGCCCGGTCGCGGTGAAGGAGGTCCTCCTCCCGCCCGGCATGCCGGACGCGCAGGCCGCGGAGCTGCGGGAGCGGACGCTCCGCGAGGCCCGCGCCATCGCGGCGCTGTCTCACCCGAACGTGGTCACCCTGCACGACGTGGCCCGCGAGGACGGCGAGCCGTTCGTCGTCATGGAGTACATGCAGGCCCACAGCCTGGCCACGATCATCGACGTGCTGGGCCCACTGCCCCAGGCCAAGGCGGCGGCCATCGCCGACGCGGTCGCCGCCGGGCTCGCCGCCGCGCACCAGGTCGGCATCACCCACCGTGACGTGAAGCCCGGCAACGTCCTCATCTGCGAGGACGGGCGGGTGAAGCTCACCGACTTCGGCATCGCGCGGAACGTGGCCGAGCGGACCCTGACTAGCACGGGGATCATGCTGGGCTCGCCCGCGTACATCGCGCCCGAGGTGGCCGCGGGCCGCGAGGTGACGCCGGCCGCCGACCTGTGGGGCCTCGGCGCGACGCTGTTCGCGGTGATCGAGGGCCGGCCGCCCTACGACGTGAACGGTGCCGTGCTCGCGACCGTCAACCAGGTCGTCAACGGCGAGGTGCCGCGGCCGTCGGTCGAGGGGCCGATCAGCGAGGTCGTGGCCGGGTTGATGGTGAAGGAGCCGTCGGGCCGGCTCTCGTCGCGGGAGGTGCGCGGCCGGCTGCACCCGCTGCTGCCGCCGCCCCACACGCCGCTGCTGTCGGACGACGAGCTGGCCAGGGTGAACGCGGCCGTCGCGGCCGCGGCCGAGGCACGCGGGGTCGACCTCACCGACGAGCGGTCCGACGTCGCGCTAGAGAGCGGTGGGGCGGCCGAACCGGCTTCGTCGACCCCGCTGGCCGCCGACCCCGGCCCGCTGCCCGGGGCGCTCGCCGCCGACCCGGGTGTGCTCGCGGCCGACCCGGGGCCACTGCCGCGGGCGAACGGCGCCGCACCGCCCGCCGCGGACCCCGGCGCGCGGTCGGGCCCGTCGCTCGCGCAGGCGCCCGGCCCGCTGCCGTTCGACGTCACCGTCCGCGCGAAGGCCAGGCCGGCGCGAGGTGCGCTGGCGACCGGCATCGTGGCGTTCCTGGCCGTCCTGTTCTTCTTCGGCGCCGCGGGTGGCGGGTTCGCGCTGTCCCGGTACGTGGGCGGCAAGTCGCTGCTGCCGCCGTCCGAGCAGCCGGTCACCTCGGTCACCACCAAGCCGTCGACCGGGGAGCCCAAGCTGGTCACCAGGAGCGGCACGGCGCCGGTCGTCAAGGACGACCAGACCGGCGACTTCACGCTGTCCGTGCCGGAGGACTGGGTGCCGTTCGTCGAGCAGATCCCCGACCCGGACTTCGTGAACAGCACCCGCGTGTACTACCTGTCGCCGGACGGCTCCCAGATGCTGTCCGTGGAGCGGTTCCGCGGCTACTACCCGAAGCACCTCATCGCCGACTACCGCGCCCGGCTGGAGTCCCGGGGCCCGGACGTGACCGTCGAGGTCGAGTACCAGCAGGAGACCAAGGGCCTCGATGGCGGCGGGGTGGCGCCGCAGGAGCCGGCGCAGGACCTGAACTACCGCGTGACGGTCAACGCGAAGGAGGTGGCGCCGGACGACCCGGCCGCCCACGACCTGAACCGGACGACGTTCGCGCGCTTCCTGCCGTACGGGACGGACCTGTGGGTGGTGTCGGTGACCGTGCCCATCGACCAGGAGGACTCCGGCGACAGCCTGTTCGACAAGATCGCCGCGAGGTTCCAGGTCACCGGCTGACTGTCGGTGGGTGGACGTAAGCTCCCCGGCGTGACTCAGGACCCCGCCGTTGACGCGGCCGCACTCATCGCCAAGCAGACCGGCGTCGAATCGCATGATGTCGCCGTGGTGCTCGGGTCGGGCTGGCGGCCCGCCGCCGACGAGCTGGGCGCGGCCGAGTTCGAGCTGCCCGTGGCCGACCTGCCGGGCTTCACCGCGCCCACCGTCCTCGGCCACGGCGGCACGCTGCGCTCGCTGCGCGTCGCGGACAAGCGGGTGCTGGTCCTGCTCGGCCGGACGCATCTCTACGAGGGCCAGGGCGTCGGCGCGGTCGTGCACGGCGTGCGGACGGTCGCCGCGGCCGGCTGCCGCACGGTCGTGCTCACCAACGCGGCCGGCTGCCTGCGGGACGGCGTCGCGGTCGGCCAGCCGGTCCTGATCAGCGACCACCTGAACCTGACGGCCACGTCACCGCTGGTCGGTGCCTCGTTCGTCGACCTCACCGACCTGTACTCGCCGCGGCTGCGTGCGCTGGCCCGGGAGATCGACCCGACGCTGGTCGAGGGTGTGTACGCGGGGCTGCCGGGCCCGCACTTCGAGACGCCGGCCGAGATCCGCATGCTGCGCGTGCTGGGTGCCGACCTGGTCGGCATGTCGACCGTGCTGGAGGCCATCGCCGCGCGGGCGGCCGGTGTCGAGGTGTTCGGCCTGTCCCTGGTGACGAACCTGGCGGCCGGGGTGACGGGCGAGCCGCTGAACCACGAGGAGGTCCTCGAGGCGGGCCGTGCCGCGGCGTCGCGCATGGGCGTGCTCCTCCGTGCGCTGGTGGAGCGGGCGTGAGCCTGTCCTCGGAGCTGCGTGACCGGGCCTTCCGCTGGATCGCGGACGATCCGGACACGGCGACCCGCACCGAGCTGCAGCAGGTCACGGCCCGGGCGATGGGCGGCGACCCGGCCGCGGTGGACGAGCTGACCGACCGCATGAACGGCACGCTGACGTTCGGCACCGCCGGCTTACGCGGGCCCGTTCGGGCGGGATCGAACGGCATGAACCGCGCGGTGGTCGTCCGTGCCACGCACGGGGTCGCGGAGTGGCTGAAGTACTCCGGCCATGCGGGCGGCACGGTGGTCGTGGGCCGCGACGCCCGGCACGGCTCGGCGGACTTCGCCGCCGCGGTGGCGGAGGTGCTGACGGCCGCGGGGTTCGTCGTGCGCACGATGCCCGGCCCGCTGCCGACCCCGGTGACGGCGTTCCACGTGCGGTCGCTGGGTGCGGTGGCCGGCATCCAGATCACCGCGTCCCACAACCCGCCGGCCGACAACGGGTACAAGGTCTACGCGGCGGACGGCGCCCAGATCGTGCCGCCGGACGACGGCCTGATCGAGACGGCGATCCGGTCCGCGCCGCCGGCCCTGTCGGTGCCGGTGTCCCCGGGTGCGTTGCCGCTGGACGACATCTCCGGCTATGTGGCGCGGATCGCGACGCTGCCACGCGGTGCGGCGCGGGACCTGCGCGTGGTGCTGACCCCGATGCACGGCGTCGGCGGCGAGACGGCGCTGGAAGCGTTGCGGGCGGCGGGTTTCACCGACGTGCGGCTGGTCTCGTCACAGGCGGAGCCGGATCCGGACTTCCCCACGGTCGCGTTCCCCAACCCGGAGGAGCCGGGCGCGGCCGACCTGCTGCTCGCCTTCGCGTCCGAAGTGGACGCCGACCTGGCCGTCGCGCTGGACCCCGACGCGGACCGGTGTGCCCTGGGCGTGCGGGACGCCGGCGGCTGGCGCATGCTCCGCGGCGACGAAACCGGTGTGCTGCTGGGCAACCACGTACTGTCCACTGTGTCCAGTGTGAACCCGTTGGTGGCGTCGACGATCGTGTCGTCGTCGATGCTGTCGCTCGTGGCGGCCGCGCACGGCGCCCGGCACGCGGAGACGCTGACCGGCTTCAAGTGGCTGATGCGGGCCGGCGAGGGGTTGGTGTTCGCGTACGAGGAGGCGCTGGGCCTGTCCGTGGACCCGGACTTCGTGCGGGACAAGGACGGCATCTCGGCGGCGGTGCTGGCATGCGACCTCGCGGCGACGCTGAAGGTGGCGGGCCGCACCCTGCTCGACGTGCTGGACGAGCTGTCGGTGGCGCACGGCGTGCACCTGACCGACCAGCTCTCGCTGCGGTTCGACGACGTCTCGGCGATGGCCCCGATGGTGGCCGCCCTGCGGTCGGCGCCCCCGGCGACGCTGGCCGGCGTGCCGGTGACGCAGGACAACCCGGCCCCGGACATCGTCCGCCTGCGCGGCGACGGTGTGCGGGTGGTCGTCCGCCCGTCGGGCACGGAACCGAAGGTGAAGGCGTACCTGGAGGTGGTCACGCCCGTGACCGCGGAGCTGGCCCCGGCCCGCGCCTCCGCGACGGCCCGGCTGTCCGAGCTGCGCGAGGAGGTGCGGGGACTGCTGAAGGCCTAGGGTTCTGGCCGTGCCCAGGTTGTTGATCGTGCACCACACGCCGTCCCCGAACGTGCAGGCGATGTTCGAGGCGGTGGTGGCCGGCGCGACGACCGACGAGATCGAGGGCGTCGAGGTGGTGCGCCGGCCCGCGCTGGCGGCGACGGTGCCGGACGCCCTCGAGGCCGACGGCTACCTCCTCGGCACCCCGGCGAACCTCGGCATGATGTCCGGGGCGCTGAAGGTGTTCTTCGACCTGGCGTACTACCCGTGCCTGGACGCGACGCGCGGCCGGCCGTTCGGTCTGTACGTGCACGGCAACAACGACACGACCGGCGCGGTCCGCGGCATCGAGTCGATCACCACGGGTCTCGGCTGGGTGAAGGCGGCCGAGGTGGTGTCGGTGACGGGTGAGCCGTCGAAACAGGACCTGGAGGCCTGCTGGAACCTGGGCGCCACGGTGGCCGCCGGCCTCATGTCGTAGAACTCAGGCCGTGGCCGCCGCCGCGTGTTCCTCGGTGACGATGTTGCGCTCGCACTGCTCGTAGTTGGCGATCTTGTAGTTCAGCACGTCCAGGCAGGAGTTCAGCTCGGCGATGCGGCTGAGCACCTCCGTCCGCTGCTCCACCAGGATCTGCTTGCGCCGGCCCGCGCTGGACATGCCCTGGTGCCGCAGCTTCGCGTACTCCCGCATCATCCGGATGGGCATCCCGGTCATGCGCAGCTTGGTCAGGAACTCCAGCCAGGTGAGGTCGTCGTCCGAGTAGGCGCGGCGACCGCCGGAGTCACGAGCCGGCGGGTCGATGAGTTGGATGCGCTCGTAGTAACGGAGTGTGTCGATCGACAACCCACTGCGATGGGCTGCCTCGGCGATCGCGTAAGTCACGCCATCGACCGTAGAAGCTGGAGCGCACTCCAGGTCAAGCTCACAGGTCACTCTCTTTTGGGTGGGCCCACCGCTCGAGGTGCTCGGCCATCTCCGGTACGCCGACGTTCCCGCGGCCGACCTCGCGGACCAGCTCCAGCGCCTCGTCCTCGTCGGCGTCGATCCACCAGCCGTTCATGTCGCAGATGGTGACGGCGGCCACCCAGCCGAGCCGCCAGTTGCCCTCGACCAGGGGACGGGTGCACACGATGGAGTCGAGGAGCGCGGCCGCCTTCAGCCACAGGGTGTCGTACGCCTGCACGCCGAGCACGGTCGCCCGCGGCCGGTGCGCCGCCGCGTCGAGCAGCCCGAGATCGCGGACGACCAGATCACCACCGGTGACGGCAGCGGCGAGCACGAGCAGGTCGCTGGCGTCCAAGTACATGATCACCGCAGGATCATGTCAGATACCACCGACAGTTTTCGTCAAATTGCGGAACGCAACAAATTCACCGAATTCAGGTGGTACCGATGCGTTCCAACAGGCCCTGGTAGCGCGGCAGGACCCGGGACAGCACCTCGCCGAGCTGCTGTTCCTTCTGCAGGCGGGACCAGCGGTCGGCCAGTGCCAGCTTCATGATCTCCTGTTTCGAGCGGCCCTCCGCCTCGGCCAGCTCGGTGAGGTGATCGTTTTCCTCGTCGGTCAGCCTCAGAGTCATCGCCATGAGATCGACGGTACCATTCTGATACCAGAGATCACTAGACCGCGCCATACTGCCGGTCACCGGCGTCCCCCAGCCCGGGCACGATGTAACCGGAGTCGTTCAGCCGCTCGTCGACGGCCGCCGTCACCAGGCGTACCGGCAGCTTCGCGTCGGACAGGTGCTTGATGCCCTCCGGCGCCGCCAGCGCGCACACCGCGGTCACGTCCGTCGCGCCCCGGTCGGTGAGCAGCCGGATCGTGTACTCCATCGACCCGCCCGTCGCGAGCATCGGGTCCAGCACGAACACCGGCCGCCCGGCCAGGTCGGCCGGCAGCGACTCCATGTACGGCGTCGGCTCGAGCGTCTCCTCGTTGCGCGCCAGCCCGACGAACCCCATCTGCGCCTCGGGGATCAGCTTGTGCGCCTGGTCGGCCATGCCCAGCCCGGCCCGCAGCACCGGCACCAGCAGCGGCGGGTTCGCCAGCCAGTACCCCTCGGTGCGTGCGACCGGCGTGTGGATGCGCTCCGTGCGCACCGGCGCCTCCCGCGTCGCCTCGTAGATCAGCATGACGGTCAGCTCGTGCAGCGCCGCGCGGAACACGGCGTTGTCGGTGCGGGCGTCCCGCATGACCGTCAACCGCGACTTGGCCAGCGGGTGATCGACGGTGAGCACATCCATGGGGCCGAACGGTATTACCTGTGGGCCAGTACCGCGAACATCGTCACCGACATGTGAAAATCACCGCTCTCCGCGGCGGCCGCGAGAGCGGCGAGGAACTGCTCGCAGCCCTCGGCGTCGATCACCCCGCGGTCCACGGCCATCCGGCCCAGCATCCGCACGAGCGGCCCCGTCGCCGCCGACGGGGACTGGACCAGCGCCTGCGAGCCGATGTCGTCGAGCGTGAGCCCGGCCCGCTTGACGTGCCCGGGCAGCCGCCGCGCGGCGAACGGGTTCGCGATGCCACCCCGCATGGCCTCGATGATCACGGACGCGATGTCCGGGTCACCGGGATGGATGATCGCCGTCCCCCAGTCGGTGTCGGTGATGACCACGCGGCCACCCGGGCGCAGCACCCGCGCGATCTCCTGGGTCGCCCGGTCGGGGTCCTCGAGGTGCTGGAACAGGCGTTCGCATGTCACCGCGTCCAGCGAGCCGTCCGGGAAGGGCAGGTCGTAGGCGTTGCCGGGGACGAACCTCGCCCGCGGCGCACGCCGGGCGGCCTCGGCACGCATGCCGTCGTTCGGGTCGACGCCGATGGCCTCGCCGGTCTCGCCGACCGCCTCGGCCAGTAACCGTGCGTGCTCACCGGTCCCCGAGCCGATGTCGAGAACTCGCTCGCCGGGCTTCAAACCCAGCACCGCGAGTGACCACGCGCGTAGGCGCGGAATTCCGGCCAACCGCGACTGGAGATCCAGCGCGGCTATCTGGACTTCCAGGTCAGCCTTGGCGAAATCGTCGGTGGACAAATGGTCGTGCCGGGGACCGTCAGGCATGTGCGCACGATAACCTCACTCGCGTGAGTGAACCGCCAGCCGTGCCAGACCCGCGGGAGATGCGGGTGTCGAACGACGACCGCGAGCGCGTGGCGCAGGTGTTGAACAACGCCATGGCGGAGGGTCGGCTGACGGTCACCGAGCTGGAGGAACGGCTCGACAAGGTGTACGCGGCGAAGACGTTCGGCGACCTGGAACCGCTGCTGCGGGACCTGCCGGTCGGCAACCAGGTGGTCCAGTACCCGCTCGCCCCGCCACCGGCCGGCGCGGCGCCGGTGCCCATGCCTGCCCCGGTCAGCCGGATCGGCGGCCGCGGCACCTCCACCGGCGCGGTCGCGATCATGTCCGGCACGGACCGCAAGGGCATCTGGACGGTGCCGCCGACGTTCACCTCGTTCGCGCTGATGGGCGGCATCGAGATCGACCTGACGCAGGCCCGGTTCGAGGAAGCCGAGACGACCATCCAGGCGTTCGCGTTCATGGGCGGGATCGACATCTACGTGCCGGAAGACATCACCGTGCAGGTCAACGGCATCGGGTTCATGGGTGCGTTCGAGAACCACGCCCGCAACCAGGGACAGCCGATCCCGGGCGCGCCGCTCGTCAAGATCACCGGCCTCGCCATCTGGGGCGGCGTCGACGTCAAGCACCGCAAGAAGAAGCGCGCGGAGCTCGAGGAGTAACGCGCGCGTCATCTGCCCAGGTCAGAATGGGTGGGTGGCAGAGCTGCAGTACCGCGTCATCCACGGCTACCGCCGCGCGTACCGGCTGGTGGGCAGCGGCCCCGCGTTGCTGCTCGTGCACGGGATCAGTGACCACTCCGGCACCTGGGCGCACCTGCTCCCGGCGCTGGCCGAGAGGTACACGGTCATCGCCCCGGACCTGCTCGGGCACGGCGGCTCCGACAAGCCCCGCGCCGACTACGCCGCCGCGGCCTACGCCTGCGGGCTGCGTGACCTCCTCGGCGTCCTCGACATCGAACGGGTGACCGTCGTCGGTCACTCACTCGGGGGCGGCGTGGCCATGCAGTTCGCGTACCAGTTCCCGGAGCGCTGCGAGCGGCTGGTGCTGGTGGCGAGCGGCGGGGTCGGCCGGGGCGTGCACCCGCTGCTGCGGCTGGCGTCCGCACCCGGCGCCGAGCTGGCGCTGCCGCTGCTCACTCACCTGCCCGGCCTGCCGGCGCTGCTGCCGGTGCTGGACTTCGGGCCGGACGCGAAGTACGCGCGGGAGCGGTACACGGCACTGCGGAACCGCGCCGCGCGGACGGCCTTCCTGCGGACCCTGCGGTCGGTGGTCGACGTCCGCGGCCAGGTCGTGACGATGCTCGACCGGTGCTACCTCACGCGCGGCATCCCCACGCTGCTGGTCTGGGGCTCGGCCGACCGGATCGTGCCGGTCGACCACGCGCACCAGGCCCACGACGCGATGCCGGGCAGCCGCCTGGAGATCTTCCAGGGCGCGGGCCACTTCCCGCACCAGACCGACCCGGACCGGTTCGTCGCCCTGCTCGACGACTTCATCGCCTCCACGCCACCGGCCCAGCACGACCCGGACCACTGGCGCGCCCTGCTCCGCAACGGCCCCGACGAGGTCCCCGTCTCGTCCGGCAACTAGAGCGCCCCGCGCCTGCGAAGACGCCGCCGCCCTGAAGGACCCCTTCGAGACGTTCAACGCCCTGAAGGGGTCCTTCAGGGCATCGCCAGGCCGGTGGTGGGGAACGGCCCGCCTAGACTCGGGCGCATGGCAGCACCCTCGATGGCGAGTGCCGGGTTACCGCCCGCGCTCGCCGACGCGACCAGGGACGAGTCCTCCCTGCGCCGGTTCCTCCACGGCCTCCCCGGCGTCGACCAGGTCGGGGTCGAGCAGCGGGCGGCCGGCCTGGCCACCCGCAGCATCAAGAAGGCCGCAAAACTCTGGGCCATCGACACGGCGATCGGCATGGTCGACCTCACCACGCTCGAAGGCGCGGACACCGGCGGAAAGGTCCGCTCCCTCTGCGCCAAGGCCCGCCGCCCCGACCCCGAGCGGGCCGACGTGCCCCAGGTCGCCGCGGTGTGCGTCTACCCGGACATGGTCGAGACGGCCGCGAAGGAGCTGCAGGGCACCGGCATCGACATCGCGAGCGTCGCCACCGCCTTCCCCAGCGGCCGGTCCTCGCTCCGGATCAAGATCGCCGACACCGAGCTGGCCGTCGAGAGCGGCGCCACCGAGGTCGACATGGTCATCGACCGGGGCGCGTTCCTCTCCGGGCAGTACGGCCGGGTCTTCGACGAGATCGTCACCATCAAGCAGGCCTGCGGGAACGCCCACCTCAAGGTCATCCTGGAGACCGGCGAGCTGACCACCTACGACAACGTCCGCCGCGCGTCCTGGCTCGCGCTGCTGGCCGGCGGCGACTTCATCAAGACCTCGACCGGCAAGGTCAGCCCGGCCGCCACGCTGCCCGTCACGCACGTGATGCTCCAGGCCGTCCGCGACTGGCACACCGAGACCGGCGAGCACCGCGGCGTCAAGCCGGCCGGTGGCATCCGCACGACCAAGGACGCCATCCGCTACCTGGTGGCCGTGCACGAGGTCGCCGGCGAGGCCTGGCTTTCCAACAGGCTCTTCCGCTTCGGCGCGTCCAGCCTGCTCAACGACCTGCTCATGCAGCGCCGCGCCCAGCTCGAAGGCCACTACAGCGGCCCTGACTATGTGACGGTGGACTAAATGTGGGAGTACGCCCCGGCGCCCGAGTCCCGGGACATCGCGAACCTCAAGCCCAGCTACCGGATGTTCGTCGACGGCGAGTTCGTCGAGGGCGCCGGTGAGCCGCTGAAGACCGTCAACCCGGCGACCGAGGAGGTGCTGGCCGAGGTCAGCACGGCCAGCAAGGACGACGTCGACCGCGCGGTCCGGGCCGCCCGCCGCGCCTACGAGCGGGTCTGGGGCCGGATGCCGGGCGCCGAGCGTGCCAAGTACATCTACCGGATCGCCCGCATGATGGCCGAGCGCGCCCGCGAGCTGGCCGTGCTGGAGAGCCTCGACAACGGCAAGCCGATCAGGGAGTCCCGCGACGTCGACGTGCCGACGGCCTCGGCGCACTTCTTCTACCACGCCGGTTGGGCCGACAAGCTCGCCTACGCGGGCCTCGGGCCCGACCCGAAGCCGCTCGGCGTGGCCGGCCAGGTCATCCCGTGGAACTTCCCGCTGCTCATGGCCGCGTGGAAGATCGCGCCGGCCCTCGCCTGTGGCAATACGGTCGTACTGAAGCCGGCGGAGACCACGCCGCTGACCGCGCTGGTGCTGGCCGAGATCGTCCAGCAGGCGGAGTTGCCCCCGGGAGTGGTCAACATCCTGCCCGGCGCCGGGGACGTCGGCGCCGAGCTGGTCAGCCACGCGGGCGTCGACAAGGTCGCGTTCACCGGCTCGACCGAGGTCGGCAAGCTCATCCAGCGCTCGCTCGCCGGGCGGGGGAAGAAGCTCACCCTCGAGCTGGGTGGCAAGGCCGCCAACGTGGTGTTCGACGACGCGCCGCTGGACCAGGCCGTCGAGGGCATCGTCAACGGCATCTTCTTCAACCAGGGCCACGTCTGCTGCGCCGGTTCGCGGTTGCTGGTGCAGGAGTCCGTCGCCGACGAGCTGATCGAGAAACTGCACGCGCGGATCTCGACCCTGCGCATCGGCGACCCGCTGGACAAGAACACCGACGTGGGCGCCATCAACTCCCGCGAGCAGCTCACCAGGATCACGTCGCTGGTCGAGGCCGGCGAGCAGGAGGGCGCCGAGAAGTGGGTGAGCCCGTGTCCGTTGCCGGACAAGGGTTTCTTCTTCGCGCCGACCGTGTTCTCCGGTGTCAGCCAGGCCATGCGGATCGCCCGCGAGGAGATCTTCGGTCCTGTGCTGTCGGTCCTGACCTTCCGTACTCCCGACGAGGCCGTCGCGAAGGCCAACAACACGCCGTACGGGCTGTCCGCGGGCATCTGGACCGAGAAGGGCTCACGCATCCTCTGGATGGCCGACAAGCTCCGCGCCGGTGTGGTGTGGGCCAACACGTTCAACCGGTTCGACCCGACCGCGCCGTTCGGCGGCTACCAGGAGTCCGGCTTCGGCCGGGAGGGTGGCCGCGCGGGACTGGAGGCATACCTCGATGTCTGACCGTCTCTCGGTCGCCAAGACCTACAAGCTCTACATCGGCGGCAAGTTCCCGCGTTCGGAGTCCGGCCGCTCGTACCCGGTGAAGGACGTCAAGGGCGGGTTCCTCGCCAACGCGGCGCAGGGCTCGCGCAAGGACGTCCGCGAGGCCGTCGTGGCCGCCCGCAAGGCTTTCGGCGGCTGGTCCGGCGCGACCGCGTACAACCGCGGCCAGGTGCTGTACCGGGTGGCCGAGCTGCTGGAGGGCCGGCGCGAGCAGTTCATCACCGAAACCGCCGTCAGCGAGGGGATCGCGACCAAGAAGGCGCAGTCCACAGTGGACGCCGCGGTCGACAGGTGGGTCTGGTACGCGGGCTGGGCGGACAAGGTGGCCTCGGTGCTCGGCGCGTCGAACCCCGTCGCGGGGCCGTACTTCTCGTTCTCCGTGCCGGAGCCGACCGGCGTGGTGGGCGTGCTCGCGCCGCAGGCCTCCTCGTTGCTGGGCCTGGTGAGCGTGGTCGCCCCGGTGATCGCGACCGGCAACACGGCGGTGGTGGTCACCTCGCAGGACCGCCCGCTGCCGGCGATCACGCTGTCCGAGGTGCTGGCGACCTCCGACGTGCCGGGCGGCGTCGTCAACATCATCACGGGCCGCACGGCCGAGCTGGCACCGTGGCTCGCCTCGCACGCCGACGTGAACGCGCTCGACCTGACCGGGGCGCCCGAGTCCATGCGGACCGAGCTGGAGGCCGCGGCCGCGGACACGGTCAAGCGCGTGGTGCGGGCGAAGGCGACCGAGCCGGACTGGACGGCCCAGCCGGACATCTCGCGGCTGCGTGCCTTCCTGGAGACCAAGACCGTGTGGCATCCAATAGGGGTGTGAGCGGTGACATGGCCTCGCTCCGCTCGGCGTTCGCGGGCCTGTACCCGGTGTCTTCCCTCCCTGCGCTGCTCGGCGAGGGGTCGCTTCGCTCCCGTCGCCTCCGCTGCTCGGTCAGTCCAGACACCGGCGGCCCGCTCAGTCGATTCACCCCCGCGGCGGCGGTGGTTTGACCTACTCTTTGCAATGAGCAGGAGGGGATATGGGATGACCAAGCACGAGCCACCACTGCCGCCGCCACCGCCCGGCTACGACGCGGACGAGACCGCGTTCGCGAGCTTCACCAGGGGGTACCGGCCGCTCGCCGACGACCTGCACAACGTCACGCGCACGAACCTCGGCGCGCACACGACGCTGGACGGCAACGCGTTCTCGCGGGTCGGCAACGAGGTGGGGCTGTCCTCGGCCATCCGCAACGCGACGCAGAGCCAGCTGGACCGGGTGCACGGCCTCGCGGGCAACACGACCGACATGACCGACGCGGTCGCCAACACGTGGACGAGCTACCAGAACCTGGAGGACGACCACGACCGCAAGCTGCGCCGGGCACTGGGTGAGCTGACATGAGCCCGACCGCCACCGCGCTCGTCACCCCGCTCATCCAGCCCGCCGCCGACGCCCAGCGCCAGCTCGCGACCGACGACGGCGCAATCGAGACCGTCGGCACGGCGCACGGCAACGTGCAGACCGCGCTGTACACCTACCAGACGGACGCGGGCACTCAGGTCCAGTCGCTGCAGCAGGGCTGGAAAGGCGGCTCGGCCGACCGCCAGGCCGCCGACGCGGCCGGGATGACCAGCTCGGCCAAGGACATCAGCGAGTACAGCGCCCAGGTCCAGTCCGCCGTGCGGGAGGCCGCCGGCATCCTGAAGGTCGGCCAGAACAGCAACCAGCAGCTGATCGACAACTTCATGGACAAGGCGGCCGAGCTGCTGTCCGCCGCGTCGGCCCTGCGTGCCGCCGGGGACAACGCCGGCGCCCAGGCCAAGATCTCCGAGCTGATCCGCCTCGGCGCCCAGGTCAGCGGCGAGAGCAGCACGAACCTCGAGGCCGTGATGGCCCAGCTGACCGGGGTCGTCGACAAGCTCAACACCAGCGGCGCGACCACGCCGTCGGGTGCCGACGGCGGCAACACCCAGCCGCCCGCGTCCTACAACTCGGGCGGTGGCGGCGGAGGCGGCGGCGGTGGTGGAGGCGGCGGCTACGGCGGCGGTGGTGGCGGGGGCGGTGGTGGCGTCGCCACGAAGAAGCGCCTCCCGATGGCCATCCCACCGCAACCGGGCACCGGCGTGGCGATCAACCTGCCCGACGGCAGCACCGTCATGGCCCCCAACGAGACCGCCGCGAAGGCCGTCCGAGCCGCCCTCACCCAGCTGGGTGTCCCCTACGTGTGGGGCGGCACCGCGCCCGGCTCGGGCCTCGACTGCAGCGGCCTGACCCAGTACGCCTACGGCGAGGGCGGCCTGGACATCCCCCGCACGTCCCGCGAACAGGACATCGGCGCGGAGGTCGGCTCGGCCGACCAGCTGCTGCCCGGCGACCTGGTCTGCTGGGAGGGCCACGTGGCCATGTACATCGGCAACGGCCAGATCATCGAGGCCGGCGACCCCGTCCAGATCAACCCCCTCCGCACGACGAACTCGGGCATGCCGTTCGTCGGCTTCTACCGCCCAACGGGATGAGCGGCCTCGGCCCCGCTCCCTGGATCAGTGCCGTGAAGTCCGTGCCTGATCAGCAGTTACCTCAGGGGAACGTGACGGTACTCAGCCACCAACCGCCTGCGGTCCGCCGGTGTCGCTGGGTCGGGACCAACACTCTTGAATCCGGGGAGGCGGACTAGTGGAGATCGACATCGACCACGAGATGGCGGTGTTGGACCGCAAGGTCGCGCAGGCCGACGAGCAGGCGCAGGCCCAGGTGGCGCGGGTGGGACGGATCAGCGGGCACGCCGCGTCGCCGGACGGCGGGATCGAGGTCGAGGTGGCGCCCGGCGGGCTGCTGACCGGCCTCAAGCTGTCCCCGGCCGCGGTGTCGGGGGACATGGAGGTCCTGGCCCGCAACATCGTCTCGCTCGCCGACCGGGCCACGCGCCGGGCCGGCAGCAACATGTACAAGGCGCTTTCTCCCGTGCTCGGTGAACGCGGCGAGAAACATCTGGAGTCGCTGGGTTACGTCCCGGTGGACGACGAGGAAGAGGCCCAGGTCGACTTCACCGACCCGCTGAAGTTCCGCGGGGGCCGCAGATGATCGAGCGCGAGCCGATCGAGCGCACGACCAAGCAGATGATCTCCGACGGCCGTGCCCGCCAGGAGGCGTTGTCCAAAGTGGACGCCATTCTGGCGAACGTGAAGGGCACCGCCCACGACCGCAACGGCACCGTCGAGGTCACCGTGGACGGCCGCGGGAAGCTGCTGAACCTGTGGCTGGCCCCGGAAGCCGCACGTTACGGGCCTGACGGGCTCGCCCAGCTGATCGTCAAGGTCGCCGCCGTCGCCATGGACGACGCGACGCAGGCCGGCTACAACAAGGTCGCGCTGCTGCTCGGCGACAACCTCACCTACGCGCTGGAGCAGCTGTCCGGCCGGGCCGCCCCGGCGCGGCGGCCCGACGACGGCGGCATCACCGCGGAGGAGTTCCAGGCCCGCCGCGACAAGCGGGTGGCGGCCGAAGCTGAGAGTTCTTCGGAGAGTTCCCCGGTGGATTTCGACCTCGACACGTTCGACCCCGCGTCGCTACGGTCCGACCGGTGATCGATCGCTTACCTGCTACCCCGTAGGCTTCCCACCGGTTCTTGCAGTGCCCACGGATTTGCCTCACTGGAGGTCCAGCAATGTCCCAGGACATCGTCTCGATCGAGCTCGGCCTGCCCCAGGGCGATCTCGTCACGCTGTGGGCGCCGCGCTGGCGGGAGGACGGCGAGGAGTGGGAGGCCTTCCTCGGGCACGAGGACGACCTGTACGCGTTCCCGGACGCCGCCCACCTCGCCGCGTTCGTGCGCACGGTCGACGAGCACGACCTGGCCGACCACCCCGCGTGGGACGTCGTGCCGCAGCTGTCGGTGCCGGAGCTGCTGCCGGACGAGGAGCACACCTACGACCTGGTCGGCGTGCCGGAGCTGGCGGCCGAGGAGCCCGACACGTGGACGATCGGCGAGCTCGCCGACATCATCGCGATCGTCCGGTCGCTCGCGGACGTCTGCGAGCTGGACGAGGTGCACGAGGTGCTGAACTCGGCGGCCGGCTTCGCCGCGCTGGAGCAGGGCACGTTCCCGTTCACCGGCCGCGAGGGCGAGAAGCTGTGGACCGACCTCGCGGAGACCATCGCCGAGCGCTGGGACGAGGTCCTGGACGCCATCGACGACGTCGTCTTCATCCCGGAGGTCGACAAGGCCGTCCTCGACGAGACCAGTGACGAGCTGGCCGAGTTCCAGAAGGAGTCCGCGGAGGCGGAGAGCGCGCTGGAGGCCGAGGACGCCGAGGACGTGGACTCCGACGAGGAGTCCACAAAGGACTCGGATGACTCCGACGAAGAGGACGAGGACGAAGACGAGGACGACCTCGACGCCGACGACGAGGACGAAGAGGAAGACGAGGAAGAGCCGGAGCCGGTCGGTTTCTGGGCCGAGGTGGGCATCGACCCCATCAAGATCATCATGCCCGAGGCCGAGTACTACACCCTCCGCTGCTACCTCGACGACGAGCCGATCTTCCTGGGCGCCAAGGGAAAGATCAAGGTCACGAAGTCCACGCGTGCGCTGGCCAAGTACATCGCCCAGCACGGCAACGCGGACAACGACCTCGCCGAGGTGTCGACCTGGGAGGACGTCGCCGCCAAGGCGACCGACGGCAGCCTGGAGATCGAGGTCGAGACCGACAACACCTACGTCCTGCAGGGCCTGGCGGACGACATCGGCGACGGCCCGGACACCGTGGACCCGGTCCAGCTCGACCTGGCGGTGGAGCTGCTGAACGACGCGGCCGACTGGGCGGGCGACAAGAGCGTCGCCGAGGCGCTGGCGCAGTCCGAGAGCCTGGGCTGGCTGGTCTCGTTCGTGCTGCGGCCCGACCCCACCCGCCTGGCCCCGAGCCCGCCGTTCGACGCGGAGGTCGAGGCCTGGCAGAAGCTGGTGGAGGACTTCGAGGAGCGCCTCGACCTGCAGTAGTGACCCATGCTCTGAAGGACCCCTTCAGGACGTTCAACGTCTCGAAGGGGTCCTTCAGGGCACGTCAGCCCGTCAGCGTCGCGTAGCCGGGCTTGATGATCTCGTTGATGATCGCCAGGCGCTCGTCGAAGCCGATGAACGCCGACTTCATCGCGTTGATCGTGAACCACCGCAGGTCGGCCCAGTCGTAGCCGAACGCGTCCACGAGGGCGGCCATCTCGGTCGACGGCAGGCAGTTCGACATGAGCCGGTTGTCGGTGTTGACCGTCACCCGGAAGCGCAGCTTCGTGAGTAGCCCGATCGGGTGCTCGGCGATCGACGGCGCGGCGCCGGTCTGCACGTTCGACGACGGGCACATCTCGAGGGGGATCCGGCGGTCCCGCACGTAGCTGGCGAGCCGCCCGAGGTGCACGGTGCCGTCGCCGTCGACCTTGATGTCGTCGACGATCCGCACGCCGTGGCCGAGCCGCTCGGCGCCGCAGTGCTGGATGGCCTCCCAGATCGACGGGAGCCCGAACGCCTCGCCGGCGTGGATGGTGAAGTGGGCGTTCTGCTGCCGCAGGTACTCGAACGCGTCCAGGTTGCGCGTGGGCGGGAACCCGGCCTCGGGGCCCGCGATGTCGAACCCGACCACGCCGGTGTCGCGGTGCCGGACGGCCAGCTCGGCGATCTCCAGCGAGCGGGCGTTCTGGCGCATGGCGCACAGCAGCGTGCCGATCCGGATGCGGCGCCCGGCCTCGAGCGCCCTGGCCGTGCCGACCCGGAAGCCCTCCTGCACGGCTTCCACGATCGTGTCGAGACTGAGCCCGGTCTCGCAGAACAACTCCGGGGCGTAGCGGACCTCCGCGTAGACGACCCCGTCGGCGGCCAGGTCCTCGGCGCATTCGGCAGCCACCCGGACGAGCGCGTCAGTGGATTGCATCACACCGCAGGTGTGGGCGAACGTCTCCAGGTAGCGCACGAGCGAGCCGGAGTCCGCGGACTCGGTGAACCACCGCCCCAGGGCGTCGACGTCAGTCGTGGGGAGATTGCGGTAGCCGCTGGCTTCGGCCAGCTCAATGACCGTGGCCGGCCGGAGACCACCATCCAGGTGATCGTGGAGAAGAACTTTCGGGGCGCTGCGGATGGCCTCCGGGGTCACCGGAACGGGGTTCGTGCTCAACATGGTGCAACGGTACTCGGAGGGTGGTGTCACTCGATCGAGTAACCAAAGCGCCACGTAAGGTCATCGACAGTCGTGGCATTCGCGCTACGGCTTTCCTCCGTATGGCCCAACCTCTCGCGTCTGGGCCTGCAACGAACTAACGGGTGGTGTATGGACGCGTTCTGGGAGTGGCTAGGCTCCCCAACGTCGGCCCTGCCCCTCCCCACGACGAAGGTCACCTCCGTGAACGAGAACAACAACTCGACGGTGTCGTTCGACCGGATGCGCAACATGCTGGTGCGCGCGGCCGAAATCCGCGAGAGCGAACAGCAGCAGATCTTCGACACGCTGGACGAGATCCACGCCAGGCTGTCGCCGCTGGAGTCCATCGGGGCGGTGCGCAAGCGCCTGTCGGAGATCCCGGACCGCACGGATGTCACGGCGCTGGCGTCGCGGGTCGAGGACGCGATGGCGAAGCTGGAGGCGCAGGACAACGCGATCGCGGCCCTGACCCGTGCCGTCGAGGGCATCGTGGACAAGCTGGCCACGCCGTTCGCGCAGCTGGACGGCCGGCTCGACGGCGTGGCGGGCCGGTTCGAGGGCGTCGCCGGGCGGATGGACGGGCTGGAGGACAAGCTCGCGAACATCCACCGCCGCATCGACGCGCTCGACGTGAGCATCGACAAGCACCTGGACAAGCAGGACGCGAAGCTCGACGCCCTGCCGGTGAACGTGACCGTCCCGGTGAAGGAGCGGATCGACGCGGCCGAGCAGACACTGCGCGACCGCGCCGAGGCCACGGAGAACAACCTCCGCGGCCGGCTCGACGAGGTCGACAAGGGTGTGCGTGGCCAGCTGGACAGCGTGCGCGGCAAGGTCGAGGGTGTCGGCGGCCAGGTGGACGCGGCACGCGACACCGTGCGCCAGTCGCTGGCCGAGTCCACGGACAAGGTGACGGCGCAGGTGGCGTCGTCCTCGGATGCCGTCCAGCAGTCGGTGGCCGGTGCTTCCGACGCGGTCCAGAACCGGCTGGCCGAGACGGCCGAGGGGCTGCACACCAACATCGACCAGAAGTCGACGTCCCTGTCGATGAAGGTCGAGGCGGCGCGCAAGGCACTGCAGGACTCGCTCGACGACACCAAGACGACGGTCGACGGCACCGAGCGGCTCGAGGAGCTGGCCGTCCGGCTGGAGCAGGTCACCGGCCGCCTGGACGGCATGACGACCCGCCTGGACGCGGTGGAGGACGGCTTCCAGCAGAAGATCGCCGACATGGGCACGACGCTGGCCGAGAGCCTCGCGAAGGTCGAGGGCACGCTGACCAAGCAGCCGGACACCGACTCGGTGGCCACGCTGGTCAAGAAGAGCAACGAGGAGTCCGAGCGTCGGATCGGCGGTCACCTGGACGAGGCCATGGCCACGTTCGCGGAGCTCATGATGGGCGGCGGCACCCCACCGCCCCGCCCCCCGGCCACCCTCCCCCGCCAAACTGCCCGCCGCCGCAACGGCAAGCCGGCAAAGAACACCCCCCGCGCCGAAGACAACGACGACGCCGACATCACAACCTGACCCACCCCCAACTGACACACGGAGGCCCCCGACGCAAGCGCCGGGGGCCTCCGCATGTCCACCGCGCCCCAACCTCGCGTGTCCAACACTCCGACCCGGCGTGTCCAACACTCCGACCCGGCGTGTCCAACACTCCGACCCGGCGTGTCCAACGCCCCGACCCCCATCCAGCGCCTCCCCTACACCGCGCGAGTCCCGCTCTGGGCCCCCGCGAGTCCCGCTTTCAGCCCCGGCGAGTCCCGCTTTCGAGCACGCCCGGGCGGCCACCAAAATGGGACTCGCGGGGTCCGGCGGCGGGACTCGCGGGGTCCGGCGGCGGGACTCGCGGGGTCTGAATGCGGGACTCGCGGGGTTAGTTGGCGGGTTCTGGTTCGCGGAGGGCGGGGCGGGCTTCGGGGGCGGCGCCTCGGCTGGCGTCGGCGGTCAGGTCGTCCGGTTGGGTTTGGGAGTCGCGTTCCGCTTCCACCCTTGCCTTGTACAGCTCGACCTCGCGGGTCACCGTTTCCGCCGACCAGCCGAGGACCTCGCCCATCAGCGCCGCGACCTGGTCCACGCAGTCGACGCCGCGGTGCGGGTACTCGATCGAGATGCGGGTGCGCCTCGCCAGGGTGTCCTCGACGTGCAGCGCCCCCTCGTGCGAGGCCGCGTACACGATCTCCACCTGCAGGTAGTCCGGCGCGGCCGTCAGCGGGCGCAACAGCTCCGGCCGCCCGTCGGCCAGGGCCAGGACCTCGTGGACGAGCGAGCCGTACCTGTCCAGCAGGTGCCGCACGCGGTACGGGTGCAGGCCGTGCCGCGCGCCCAGCTGGTCCACCTGGTTCACCAGCGCGTGATAGCCGTCCGCGCCCAGCAGGGGCACCTTGTCGGTGATCGACGGCTGGAGCCGGCCCGGCAGGTCCGCCGACGCCGCGTCCACCGCGTCCGCGGCCATCACCCGGTAGGTCGTGTACTTGCCGCCCGCGATCGCCACCAGGCCGGGGGAGACCCGCGCCACCGCGTGCTCGCGGGACAGCTTCGACGTCTCCTCGCTCTCGCCGGCCAGCAGTGGCCGCAGGCCGGCGTACACGCCCTCGATGTCGTCGTGCGTCAGCGGGGTCGCCAGCACCTCGTTGACGTGCTCGAGGATGTAGTCGATGTCGGCCTTGGTCGCCGCCGGGTGGGCAAGGTCAAGGTTCCAGTCCGTGTCGGTGGTGCCCACGATCCAGTGATTTCGCCACGGAATGACGAAAAGCACCGATTTCTCCGTTCGCAGGATCAGGCCCGACTCGGACACGATCCGGTCCCGTGGCACCACGATGTGCACGCCCTTCGACGCACGCACGCGGAACCGCCCGCGGGAGCCGGAAAGCCGCTGCAGCTCGTCCGTCCACACGCCGGTGCAGTTGATCACCGCGTTCGCCTGGACCTCCAGGGTGCGGCCGTCCTCCACGTCCCGGACCCGCACGCCCGAAACCCGGTCCGCCTCCCGGATGAAGCCGATGACCTGCGTGGACGTCCTGATCACGGCGCCGTAGTGGGCGGCCGTGCGGGCCACGGTCATGGTGTGCCGGGCGTCGTCGGCCTGCGCGTCGAAGTACCGGATGCCGCCGATCAGCGCGGACCGCTTCAGTGCCGGCACCAGTCGCTGCGCGCCGGCGCGGGTCAGGTGCTTCTGGCCGGGCACGGACCGCGCGCCGCCCATCGAGTCGTACAGGAACAGGCCCGCCGCGGTGTAGGGGCGCTCCCAGAAGCGATGTGTCAGCGGGTAAAGGAAGCTCACCGGCTTCACCAGATGGGGTGCCAGACGGGTGAGCATCAGCTCCCGCTCCCGCAGCGCCTCCCGAACCAGTCCGAACTCCAGCTGCTCCAGGTACCGCAGCCCGCCGTGGAAGAGCTTCGACGACCGGCTCGACGTGCCGGAGGCCAGGTCGCGGGCCTCGACGAGCGCCACGCGCAGACCACGCGTCGCGGCGTCCAGCGCGGTGCCCACGCCGACCACGCCGCCACCGATGACCACGAGGTCGAACGTCTCCGAGCCCAGCCGCCGCCAGGTCTCCTCCCGTTCGGCGGTGCCCAGCCGACCGCCGTTGGTGTCCGCTGTCACGGGCCCTCCTCGCGCTAGTCCTTATGGACGTCAACCACGCTACCGGCCCAATCGCACTCTCGATATCTGGACAAGTTGACCTTGGGAGCCGTAGCGTCCGAAACCGGGTAGGCACCGGCGCCGCACCCGACGGCCGGCGGTTCGTCTGCCCCTTCAGCGGCGAAGGAGTGGTCGTGGATCTGAACTTCGGCGAGATATTTCTCTGGGAGCTCCTGGGCACCGCGGGCCTGATCCTGCTCGGCGCCGGTGTCGTCGCGAACGTTGTGCTGAAGAACACCCTCGGCACCAACGGCGGCTGGCTTCTCATCAACTTCGGCTGGGGTTTCGCGGTGTTCGTCGGCGCGAGCATCGCCAACCCCTCGGGCGCCCACCTCAACCCGGCGGTCACGCTCGGCCTGATCGCCACCGGGCAGTCCAACTTCGGTTGGGCGGAGGTGCCCGCCTACCTGCTCGGCCAGATGGTCGGCGCCTTCCTCGGCGCGACGCTCGCGTGGCTGGCCTACAAGCTGCAGTTCGACACGCACGACGAGCCGGCCGGCACGCGCGGCATCTTCTGCACCGGGCCGACCGTGCCGAACTACGGCTGGAACCTCGTCACCGAGATCATCGGCACGTTCGTGCTGGTCTTCTGGATTCTGCTGAGCCCCGGCGCGAAGGTGGGCGAGGACGGCGTGCCGGTCTTCGGCAACGGCGCGCTCGGCTACGCGGCGGTCGCGTTCGTCGTGATCTCGATCGGTGCCTCGCTCGGTGGGCCGACGGGGTACGCCATCAACCCGGCCCGTGACCTCGGGCCCCGCATCGCGTACGCGGTGCTGCCGATCCGGGGCAAGGGCAGCCCGGAGTGGAACTACTCGTGGGTGCCGGTCGCCGGCCCGATCATCGGTGGCGTGCTCGCGGGCCTGCTGTTCCAGATCCTGCCGACCTCCTAGGAGAGAACATGACGAGCTATGTGGCCGCGATCGACCAGGGCACGACGTCCACCCGCTGCATGATCTTCAGCCATGCGGGTGAGGTCGTCTCGGTCGACCAGAAGGAGCACGAACAGATCTTCCCGAAGGCCGGGTGGGTCGAGCACGACCCGGAGGAGGTCTGGCGCAACACCCGCGAGGTGGCCGCCGGGGCACTGGCCAAGGCGGACCTGGCGGCGAAGGACGTCGCCGCGGTCGGCATCACCAACCAGCGCGAGACCGCGGTGGTGTGGGACCGCTCGACCGGCAAGCCCGTGTACAACGCGATCGTCTGGCAGGACACGAGGACCGATCGCATCTGCGCGGAGCTCGAAGCGTTGGGCGGTGGCCAGGACCGCTACAAGGCGAAGACCGGCCTGCCGCTGGCGACGTACTTCTCGGGTCCGAAGATCCGCTGGATCCTGGACAACGTCGAGGGTGCCCGGCAGCGGGCGGAGGCCGGCGAGCTGCTGTTCGGCAACATGGACACCTGGCTGCTGTGGAACATGACCGGCGGCCCGGACGGCGGCGTGCACGTGACCGATCCGACCAACGCGTCCCGCACGCTACTTATGGATTTGTCGACATTGTCGTGGGACTCGTCGATCGCGTCGGACATGGGCATTCCCCTGTCGATGCTGCCCGAGATCAGGTCGTCGTCGGAGGAGTACGGCAAGGTCCGGGAGCGGGGCTCGTTGGCAGGTGTGCCGATCGCCGGCATCCTGGGCGACCAGCAGGCGGCGACGTTCGGCCAGGCGTGCCTGTCGGTCGGGGAGGCCAAGAACACCTACGGCACCGGCAACTTCGTGCTGCTGAACACGGGCACGGAACAGGTGGCGTCGCAGAACGGCCTGCTGACCACGGTCTGCTACAAGATCGGCGCCAGTGACCCGGTGTACGCACTCGAGGGCTCCATCGCCGTAACGGGTTCACTCGTCCAGTGGCTCCGCGACAACCTGGACATGATCGCGTCAGCCCCGGAGATCGAGGCGATGGCGGCGTCGGTGGAGGACAACGGCGGGTGCTATTTCGTGCCGGCGTTCTCGGGTCTGTTCGCCCCGTACTGGCGCTCGGACGCCCGCGGCGCGATCGTGGGCCTGACGCGGTTCGTGAACAAGGGCCACCTGGCAAGGGCGGTCCTGGAGGCGACGGCGTTCCAGACCCGAGAGGTGATCGACGCGATGAACGCCGACTCGGGAGTGCCGCTGAAGTCGCTGAAGGTCGACGGCGGAATGGTCGGCAACGAGCTGCTGATGCAGTTCCAGGCGGACATTCTCGGCGTGCCGGTGATCCGCCCGGTGGTCGCGGAAACGACGGCGCTCGGTGCGGCGTACGCGGCCGGCCTGGCGGTGGGCTTCTGGGCGGGTGAGGACGACATCCGGAACAACTGGGCCAAGGACAAGGAATGGACCCCGTCCATGGATGACGCCGCCCGCGAGAAGACCTACGGCCAGTGGAAGAAGGCGGTGACAAGGACCTTCGACTGGGTCGAGTCCGAGTGACGTGACACCGGCGTGGCCTCCGGCCCCCGGTTCCATCGTCCCACGGAGCACCGACAGAACAGGCGGCTGTGGATGGGCGCCTGTGGACAAACGCCTCAGTGTCGGTGCCTTGCCGTAGCGTGGAACCGGGGGCCGGAGGCCACGCCCGCGTGCTCTTTTCGGCGGGCGCCGGGGGAGATGGGCCTGGCGGGCCGGGAAGGGTTTGGACTGCAGGGCCGGCCTCCCACACCGGAGGCCGGCCGCCTTGGGGTAGGGCTTAGTTGCCGGGGCGGGTGCGGACCATTGGGCCTCCGCCCTGGCCTCCGCCGCCGCCTCCGTCTGGGCCGCCGCGGAGGAGGTTGCCTTCGTTGGAGGAGTCGCTTGTCGGTAGTGGGCTGTCCAGGTTTGCCAGGACCACCTGCTGGCCCCGGGTCAGGCCCTCCTTGATCTCCGTGCGCGTTGGGCCCACCGCGCCGACCGTTACCGGGGTCAGCGTCGTCTGGTCGCCGTTCAGGACTGTCACTGTGTTGCGGTTTACCGCGGACGTGGGCACGGTCAACACGTTCCTGGCCGTCGCCACCACGACTGACGCCGTTGCCGAGCTGCCCGCCGCCAGCGTGGCCGGCGGTTCGGCGACCGTGATCGTCACCGGGTAGGCGACCGTTTCCGCGTTCGGGTCGGGGGTCGTGCTCACCCGGGTGACCGTGCCCGCCACCTTCGTCGACGTGCCTACCGGGGTCACCGTCGCTTCCTGGCCCACCTTCAGCTTGGTCAGCTGCTCCACCGTGACCGTCGCGGCCACGTCCGCGGCGCCTTCGCCTACCACCACGACCACCGCGGTTCCGGCGGAGACCTGGTCGCCCACCGCGGCCGACGCCGACGCCACCGTGCCGCTGATCGGGGACTTCAGCACCGCCCCGGCCAGTGCCTGTTCGGCCTCGACCAGCTTCACCTTCGCCTGGTCCACCGCCGCCTGCGCCTCCGCCACCGAGCCGGCCGACGCCGACTCGTCCGACGGGCCGGACCGTGAGTCCGACGAGTCTTCGGCTGACAAGGCCTTCGACAACGCGTCCAGCTTGGTCTGCAACGCGTCCTGCGCCGTCTTCACCGCCTGTTGTGCCGTCAGCGCCGCCGAACCCGCCGACGCGCACGCCGCCGATGCCGGGTCCGCGCACGCCGTCGCCTGCGCCGCCACCGCGTCCGACCCCGACTTCAGCGCCGCCGAGGCCGCCGACTGGGCGTCCTTCACCTCCTGCACCAGCGGGGCGGTCGAGTCGTCCGCCGCTGGTGACGACACCGCGTCCGATGTGGACGACAGGGTCGACTCCGCCTGGTCCACGTCCGACTGGGCCTTGTCCACCGCCGCCTGCAGGGACGCCGTGTCCAGCGAACCCAGCTCCTGCCCGGCCGACACCGCGTCGCCGACCGCCGCCGACAACGTCGACAGGACGCCGGACGTGCCAAAGGAAACATCCGCGCGGTTCACTCGATCGACGGTCCCACTGACGGACACCGTCTGCGCCACGTCACCCGTCTCGACGGAAGCGACCCGGTACCGGCCGCCGGACTCCGCGCCCGCGGCGGAAACCACCGCGAACCCCGCCCCGGCCACGACCACGCCGGCCACCACCCACGCCAGCTTTCTCATCATTCACTCCGCAACGCGTCGATGGGCGTGAGCCGCGCGGCCCGGGTGGCCGGGTACACGCCGAAACCGATCCCGATGGCCAGGGACACCCCGATGGCCGCCGCGATCGCGATCACCGAGACGCTCACCGGCTGGTTTATCAGGCGGGGCAACACAAACGCGCCGGCAATGCCCAGCGCGGCCCCCAGCACACCGCCGCAGGCACCCAGCACCCCGGCCTCCACCAGGAACTGCCGCCGGATCCCACCCGGCGTCGCCCCCAAAGCCTTGCGCAGCCCGATTTCCCGGACCCGCTCGGTGACCGCCACCAGCATGATGTTCATGACCCCGATTCCGCCGACCAGCAAGGAAATCGCGGCCACCCCGCCGAGCAGGATGGTCAGCGTCTCGTTGGTCGCGTTCGCCGTTTCGAGCAGTGACTCCTGGGTGGCGATGCTGAAGTCCGTGTCGCCGTGCAGGTTCCGCAGCAACGCGTCAACCTCCTGGTACGCGGCGCTCAGCACGTCCTCCGAGGAGGCCTGCACGTAGATCGTCGAGACCGACGCGGACGCCGTGCCCGTCAGCGACCGCGCCACCGACAGGGGCATCAACGCCACGTCGTCGTCGCTCGCCGACGAGGACGACGCACCGGTGGACGCCAGCACGCCGATCACCGTCATGGGCCGGCCCGCGACCGTCACCGACTGGCCCACCGCCGAGCGCCGGCCGAACAGCTCGCTCGCCGTGTCCGGGCCCAGCACCACGACGTTCGTCTCGCCGTCGCCGAAGAACCGGCCCGCCGACAGCGTGCGGTTGCGGACCGGCAGCCACGACGTGGTGGTGCCGACGAGGCTGGACGTCCAGTTCGTCGTCCCGGCGACGAGCGACGCCTGCGACGTCACCACGGGCGCGACAGCCGCGACGTCCGGCGCCACGGACCGGTCCGCGACGGCCGTGGCATCCGACAGCGTGAGCGTCGACGCCGTGCCGAACCCACCGCGCTGCCCGGACGACGACGTGCTGCTCCCCGGCGAGACGATCAACAGGTTGCTGCCGAGCGCGTCGATCTGCGCGGCCACGCTGGCCTGCGCCCCCAACCCCAACCCGACGGTCAGGATCACCGACGAGATGCCGATGACGATGCCCAGCATGGTCAGCACCGACCGCAACCGGTGCGCGCGAATGGCCTCCAGCCCACTCGCGAAGGTGTCCCGCCAGTTCATGACGCCCTACCTTCTGAGTTGTCCACACCGACCCCGTTATCCACAACCGACCGGTAACAACCCGGAAACGTCAGCCCCCACCGGTAGACTGGCAAGGCGGGACGCCCCCGGGACACCTGAGTTCCAAGGGTCGTTGCAACACCCAAGGTGTGGGAGTTGTGATGGTTCAGGGTTGGCGGCGTTGGAAGCTGGTTGCGGAGCGTGCCGCGTACTTCGGCCTGGTGGAACTGGGTGTGGCGTTTCGGGAAGCGGCCCGGCGGCTGGGTGTGGACTATCGGTTGACCAAGCGGTGGCGAGCCGCCCCGCCGGTGGTGGAGCCGGCCTCGGTGCCGCGAAACCAGCAGCCGGATGGCTATCGGCCTCACGCCGCCCACCAACTGGCTGCGGCGCGGCGGGAGGTCGCCACATGGCTGCGCACCGGCCGGGTTCAGTGCCGTCCGCACCACCGCCCAGGGGAGCGGCGGCCGCGGATGGCTACCCCGATGGTCATGATCGGCGAACGACCGGCCGAGGCCACCGATCGTGCGGTGCCCGGACACTGGGAAGGCGATCTGATCATCGGCAAGAACCACCAGTTCGCCATCGGGACACTGGTGCAACGAGCGACCCGGTTCGTGATGCTGCTGCACCTCCCGGACGGCTACAGCCCGGCCGCGGTGCGAGATGCGTTGGTTACCAAGATCCAGATTCTCCCCGAGCAACCGCGCCGGTCGTTGACCTGGGACCAGGGCTCCAAAATGCACTTCCACGGCCAGTTCACCGACGCCACCCAGATGCCGGTCTACTTCTGCGACCCACACTCGCCGTGGCAACGCGGCTTCAACAAGAACACCAACGGCCTGCTCCGCCAGTACTTCCCCAAAGGAACAGACCTGTCGGTGCACTCGGCCCAACACCTCGACACCGTGGCCGCCGAACCCAACGACCGACCCCGCACGACCCTCAACCGGGACACCCCAGCCGAACAGATGACTACACTCCTCGCCAACTAACAGCAGTGTTGCGACCACCGCTGGAAACCGCCACAGGGTGGGGGTTGGCCATCGCGCGCGCGAGATCATGACGCCAGCTGTCCGTCCCTGATCAGGACCGAGTGGCCAGCTCGGCGGGCCACGTCCGCCTCGTGGGTGATCAGCACGATCGTGCGGCCCATCGCGTGCAGCTCGTCGAACAACGCCAGCACGTCCGCCGACGCCGTCGAGTCCAGGTTGCCGGTCGGCTCGTCGGCCAGGATCAGCGCGGGGTCGGTCACCAGCGCTCGCGCCACCGCTACCCGTTGTTGCTGGCCGCCGGAGAGTTCACCCGGTCGGTGGCGCAGCCGGTCCGACAGGCCGACCCGGGCCAGCGCCTCCTCGGCGCGGGCCCGGCGCTGCGCCGGCGGCACACCGGCGTACGCCAGCGGCAGCTCCACGTTCCGGCACGCCGTCATGCTCGGCAGCAGGTTGAACTGCTGGAACACGAACCCGATCCGCCGGTTGCGGATGTCGGCCAGGTGCGTCTCGGACAGCTCCGTGACCCGTCCGCCGGCCAGCACGTAGTCCCCGGACGTCGGCAGGTCCAGGCAGCCGATGATGTGCATGAGCGTCGACTTCCCGGACCCGGACGGCCCGGCGACCGCGACGTACTCGCCCTGCCCGATCCGCAGCGACACGCCCCGCAGCGCCTCGACCTCGACCGCCCCCGTCGCGTACGTCTTGCGCACGTCGGTCATCTCGATGATGTTGGCGTTCACCTCGGTTACCGCCCACCCTGGAAACCGCCGCCGGGCTGGAAGCCGCCCCCGGGGAAGTTCCCGCCGCCGGGGAAGACGCCCGTCCGGCCGTTGTTCCCGCCGGTGCCGCCGCTCGGTGCGGCCACGGCCACCTCGACCTGGTCGCCCTCCTTCAACCCGGACGTGATCTCGGTCTGGCCGCCGAACGTGTCCCCGACCTTGACGTCCGTCCGCACCGCCTTGCCGTTGACCATCTTGTTGACGTAGGTCGTGTCGTCCGAGGTGTGCAGGGCCATGGCCGGCACGGTCAGCACGCCCTGCCGCTCCTCGACCACGATCGCCACGGTCGCCGACGAGCCCGCGTAGATGTCGGTCCGCTCACCGGTGACGTCGATGGTCACCGGGAACGTCGCCGCCCCGGACTCGTCCGCGCTCGCCACCAGCCCGACCGTCTGGACCATGCCGTCGACCGGCTCGTCGCCGCCGGTGGCCGTGACCTCCGCGGACATGCCCTGCTTGACCTTGGCCACGTCCTCGGCGCCGACCTTCGCGTCGACCACGAACCGGTTGGTGGACACGACCGTGAACTGGGCGCTGTCGGTAGAGCCGTTGGACGCGCCGTTGTTGTTGTCACCCACCCGGTCGCCGACCTTGAGCCCCACCGAGACGACTGTGCCGGCGATCGTCGACTTCAGGGCCGCGTTGTCGACCGCCTCCTGGGCCGCGGTGACGTCGGCCTCGGCGGAGACCACCGCGGCGTCATCCGACGAGGACGCCTTCTCCTCGGCCGCGTCCAGTGCCGCCTGCGCGGCGGTCAGCTGGGCCTGGAGGAGCGTGTCGTCCACGGTCGCAAGCGTTTGCCCCGCGGTGACCTGGTCGCCTTCCTTCACCAGGACCTCGGTGACCTCGCCGCTGACCGCGAAGTTCAGGTTGGCCTGCTCGGCCGGTTCGATGGTCCCGCTCGCCGAGACCGTCTGCCGCTGCGTCCCCACACTCGCCGTGGCGATCACCGGCTGCGTGCTCGCCTCCGCCGGCCTGAGGACCAGCCACGCCGCGACCCCACCCGCGGCGACCACGACCACGCCGGCGACCACCAGCAGCCGGCGTCGTGTTCTGCCCACCCGGTTACTCCCTCGTCTCTTCGGCTGTCGCCGGAGAGCCTGAGGGGCGAGGCTGTGGGGTTACTGCGGCGTTGCTGTGTATTGCCTATGGACCGATGCCCTGACAGGGGCGCGTCCGCAGGTCGGCCACGTAGTCGGCCGGTGCGCCGGCGGACTCGGCGGCGTCGGACACCACGCCCAGGTAGCGGGCGGACGGCAACCCGCCCTCGTACGCGTCGAGCACGTACAGCCAGGCGAGCACGGAACCCTCCAGGGTCTGGACCCGAAGCCTGATCTTCGAGTGCAGGCCCAGCTCGGAGCCCTCCCACCGGTCCAGGCGGGTCTCGTCCTCCGGCGTGACGTCGTAGAGCACCACGAACACCTGCGAGTCCGGGTCCTCGACGATCGTGGCGAGAGCGCCCTCCCAGCCGAGGTCCTCCCCGCCGAAGGTCAGGCGCCAACCGACGAGCCAGCCCGTACCCGCCATGGGGGAATGCGGGGCTCGCTCCATCATCTGGGCGGGATCCATGTTGGACCCGTAGGCGGCGTAGAGCGGCACGCCCGACAGCGTAGCGATACCAGGGATCATGCGCTGTCAGATGGGCACGCCGCGCCGCGTACCGTTTGTCCCGAACGGCGCAAGCAGAGGAGAGGGGAACCTCACGTGACCCGGATCGTGATCATGGGTGGCGGCCCGGCCGGATACGAGGCGGCGCTCGTGGCCGCCCAGCACGGCGCCGACGTCACGATCGTCGAACGCGACGGGCTCGGCGGGGCCTGCGTGCTGTACGACTGCGTCCCGTCGAAGACGTTCATCGCCTCGGCGGGGGCGCGCGCGAACTTCCACAACGCCGATGAGCTGGGCATTCGCGTCGAGGACGAGCTGCCGATGGTCGACCTGCCGGCCGTGCACAGCCGCGTGCGGGGGCTCGCGCTGGCGCAGTCCGCGGACGTGCGGAACCGGGTGCAGCGCGAGGGCGTGCGGATCATCCACGGTTTCGCACGCTTCTGCGACGACAAGCCGGGGCTCGCCGCGCACCGCGTCCGGGCGCTCGCGCACGACGGCACGGAGGAGGTGCTGGACGCCGACGTCGTGCTGATCGCCACCGGCGCCACCCCGCGCGTGTTGCCCGGCGCCGAGCCGGACGGGGAGCGGATCCTCGACTGGCGGCAGATCTACGACCTGCCGGAGCTGCCGTCGCACCTGGTGGTCGTCGGGTCGGGTGTCACGGGGGCGGAGTTCGTGTCCGCGTACACCGAGATGGGCGTGCGGGTCACGCTGATCTCCAGCCGTGACCGGGTGCTCCCGCACGAGGACGCCGACGCGGCCGCGGTGCTGGAGGACGTGTTCGCGGCCCGCGGGACCGAGGTCGTGAAGCACGCGCGGGCCACGGGGGTCGAGAAGACTCGGGACGGCGTGGTGGTGCACCTGGAGTCGGGTGACAAGGTCGAGGCCTCACACGCGTTGATGACCGTCGGGTCCGTGCCCAATACAGGTGACCTGGGACTGGACAAGGTGGGCCTGAAGACGGGGCCCGGCGGGTTCGTGTCCGTGGACCGGGTGTCCAGGACGTCGGTGCCGGGCGTCTACGCGGCCGGGGACTGTACCGGGTTGCTGATGCTGGCGTCGGTGGCCGCCATGCAGGGCCGGATCGCGATGTGGCACGCCCTGGGCGAGGGCGTGGCCCCGATCAAACTGAAGACGGTCGCGGCGAACGTCTTCACCCACCCGGAGATCGCGACGGTCGGCATCTCGCAGCAGTCGATCGACTCGGGCGAGGTCCCGGCCCGCACGATCATGCTCCCGCTGGCGACGAACGCCCGCGCGAAGATGGAGGGCCTGCACCGGGGCTTCGTGAAGCTGTTCTGCCGCCCGGCGACCGGCGTGGTCGTCGGCGGCGTGGTGGTCGCCCCGACGGCGAGCGAGCTGATCCTCCCGATCGCCCTGGCCGTCCAGAACCAGCTGACGGTGGAACACCTGACCCACACGTTCTCGGTCTACCCGTCCCTCTCGGGCTCCATCATCGAGGCCGGCCGCCGCCTGATGCGCCACGACGACCTGGACTGACCCGCCCTGAAAGGCGCTTTCAGGACATCCGCCCTGCCCTGAAAGGCGCGTTCAGGGCGTTCAACGTCCCGAACGCGCCTTTCAGGGCACCGGCCATGTCTCGAACGCGCCTTTCGGGGCACCGGCCATGTCTCGAACGCGCCTTTCAGGGCAGCTGCTCCTCGTGGAGGGCTGTTAGGTGTTGGAGTAGGCGGCGGTTGTCGGCCGGGGAGATCGTCGTCCAGGGTTCTGAGTCCTCTTCGGCGCGGCGGATTTGCAGGTAGCGGCCGTCGGCGGTGTCGAAGAAGCTGATCACGCGGTTGGCGCGGACCCGGCGGCCCCACTTGTCGCGGACCGCGCTGCCGTACTGGCCGCGGTTGACGATGTCGCCGATCATCTCGGCCAGGGCCTTGGCGTCGGCGTCGCGGACGCCCCGGTTGCGCAGCGCGACGGCCAACTCCTCCTGCTTGCGGGCCTCCGCGGCCGCCGCCGTGAAGTCGGCCGTCGGCAGGGTGATCGACTGGCCCGGGCCGGCCGGCGCCGGGGGCAGCACGGACAGCGCGAAGCGGGGCAGGCCCGTCGCGTCGGCCGCCTGGAGCCGCAGCCGGCCGTGGGACAGCGTCGCCAGCACGGCCTCGTCGCCGGTCGCCGCCACCAGCAGGCGTAGCTCGCCACCGACCCACAGGCGACCGTCGATCTCCCGCTCGGGACGGCGCAGCAACGCCAGCAGGCGGGTCAGGTGCGGGTGCGGGTCGGCCGGCGTGCCGAGGCCGCGCCTGGCCAGCCCGTCCCACACCGAACGCACGATCCGCGCGCGTTCCTCGTCGGTCTTGCCCGGGGACGGGACCTTCAGCACCAGCGGCATCTGGTCGACGCCGTAGAAGTGCTCCCACAGCACGTCGAACTCCAGAGCGCTGATCTCCGTCTCGACAGCGCCAAGCGTCATGCCGTGATTATCGGCCGCCCTCGCCGATCACGTTGGGTGGCAGCTTGTGCTCCTCGTCCATGATCGACACCGACTCGATGACGGTGTCCTCGGCAGAGTCCTCCCGCAGGTCGAAGCGCCGCTTCGGGGCCTGGCCCGGCACCGGCTCCTCGTTGTCGCCGAACCACTGGCTCGACCCGATGGCGTCCATGCCGAACCGCCGCATGGCCAGTTTCTCCTGCGCGCCCATCGGCGTGCCGGCCGTCGGCGCGATCGGCGCGCCGGCGCCCGGGTGCGTGCCGGCCGCCTGCTGCGCCGCCGCGGCCGCCTGCTGGGCCTGCTGCAGCTCGTGCGACGGCAGACCACCCAGCCCGCCCTTCGCGCCGCCACCGGGCAGCGAACCGGAACCGCCACCGCTGTTCGGGCTGGCGTTGACCATGTTGCCCCGGCGCGGCGTGCTCTCCTCGGCACGCCCGCCACCGCCGCCCCCACCGCCGCCGCCGGAGAAGAGGAACGGGTCGTTCGAGGCGCCGGTCATCCGGCCGGGCGCGGGCATCGTCGAGCGCGACCCACGTCCCCCGTCGTACCCGGACGACGACGAGCCGTACGTGCTGCGGTTCTCGTTGCCCCGGCCGCCGCGGTTGTCGTTGCCGCGCCGGTCGTCGTCGTGTCGGCGCCCGCCGCCGAGCAGGCCGGACGCGATGGTCAGGCCCGCGCCGAGCAGCCCGCCGCCCCGGCCGTCCTGCATCCCGGTGTTCGGCAGCAGCGGCTCGGGCCGGCTGAACTTCGGGAGCCCGCCGGTCGTCGCGTTCGTGCTGTTCTCGTAGGTCGTCATGACCTCGACGGCCTTCTCCTCCGCGGAGGACGCGGCCGCCTCGGCCGGCTCGGCGTCGGTCTGCGTCTGGAGCACCGTGACGGCCGGCGCGACCGCCGGGTCCGGGGCCGTGGCCGCCGCACCCGCCGGCTGCGGCATCTCCGCGCGTGCCTTCGCGATGTGGCCGGCCTGGTCCTCGACGGACGTCTTCATCGACGACGCCGACGTGCCGGCCGAGGACGCCCACGCGACGGTCGTCGTCAGCCGGTCGTACGCGGCGCCGGCGGCCGGGCCGGTCCAGCCGCCGCCGGTCAGGTCGAGCGCCTTCTTCAGGTCCTGGCCGATCTCGGTGAGGGTGGCGGCGATCTCGCCCCAGCGTCGCGCCGGCTCGGCGGACGCCGTGGCGCCCGGGCCGTCGTGCAGCATCTTGTACAGGTCCTCGTGGGAGAAGCCGCGCCAACGAGTGGTGTCGGGGTTCGTCATCGGTGCCCCTCTCAGCCCTGGCCGGCGTTGCCGACGCCGGACACGTCCTCGTCGGTCTTCTTGTACTGCGCGGCGGTCGCGTCGAGGTTCTGCACCGCGGCGTCGAGCTGGTCGCGGTAGTAACGAAGGAGGTCGACCGCGGCCGCCTCGTCGCCGTCGAGCGCGCGGTCGTTGAAGATCGTGGTCGCACCGAGGCTCACCGGGTCCTGCGCCCAGGACGCGACGCGCAGCTCCTTGTCCGCGAGCTCGAGCTGCCGGTCCACCCGGGCGAGCGCGTCCGCGTACGCGCCGCGCAGGCCGGGCACCGCGTCAGGGTCGACCCTCAGGACGTCGTTCCGGGAACCCCCACCGTCTTTCCCCGCCACCGAGCCACCTTCCCAACCGGTTTCCTGTGGTCGATCAACCATAGCCAATCCCAATGATCGGATTCGATGGTTCACGACGATTTCGTGAGATCTTTTGCAGGAATGTTCCGGATGGCTCAGGCCGTTCGTCGGGTTGCCCAGGACAGGCCTAGTACCGGCCGTGCCGCATGCGCCCCGGCCGTCCCCGCCCGCCGCCCTGCCACCGGTTCCCGCCCCGGCTGGCGATCAGGAAGATGAACAGGAACGGCATGAAGAACCAGAGCTTGAGCGCGATGAAGACCCCCGCGACCACCAGCAGCAGCGCGATCGGCGCCGCCACCGGCACGAACGTCTCCGCGAACGTCCGCTCCCGCCGCGCCGGCACCGCGGCGGAGGCGTGGGGCTGCCCGAACGTCGGCTTGGGCTCGGGGAGGTCCCCGAACAGGCCGAGCAGCTCACCCCGCGTCTTGGCGGTGACGATCTTGGCAGACCGCTCCCCGTACTCGTCGATGTCCAGCCGGCCGGCTGTCATGTGCTCGTTGAGCTTGCCGAGGGCGTCCTCGCGCTCGGAGTCACTGATCCGGATTTCCGACGGCTGGTACTCGGTCACGCTTCGATCGTACGTCCGTAATCGAGTAATCAGCCGTGACAGTTGTCGTGATCCTGAGGACCTTCTCAGTGTCTGATTGCCTCGCTCCGCTCAGTCCTTCAGCTCACACAACGCCGACCCCTGCGTGACCGTCTCGCCGACCGACACCGCCAGTCCGGTCACCGTCCCGGCCTTGTGGGCGGTCACCGGGTTCTCCATCTTCATGGCCTCCAGGACCACGATGAGGTCACCCGCCTCGACCGACTGGCCGTCCTCGACCGCGATCTTCACGATCGTGCCCTGCATGGGTGCGGTCACCGAGTCGCCCGAGGCCGCGGCCGTCTTGCCGCCGGCCCGCTTGCGGGGCTTGGCCGCGGCCGCCTTCGGGGCCGCGGCCCCCACGGACAGACCACCCGGCAGCGACACCTCCAGCCGCCGGCCGCCGACCTCGACGACCACGCTCTGCCGTTCCTCCGCCTCCGGTAGCTCCTCGGTGGCCACGAACGGCTCGATCGTGTTGTCGAACTCGGTCTCGATCCACCGCGTGTGCACGGAGAACGACTTGCCATCACCCACATAGGCGGGATCGCGCACGATCACGCGGTGGAACGGCAGCACGGTCGCCATGCCCTCGACGACCATCTCGTCCAGTGCCCGCCGCGAACGCTCGAGAGCCTCCTCGCGGGTGGCGCCGGTGATGATCACCTTCGCGAGCAGCGAGTCGAACTGCCCACCGATCACCGTGCCGGACTCGACACCGGAGTCCACCCGCACGCCCGGCCCGTCCGGCGCGACGAACCTCGTCACCACACCCGGCGCCGGCAGGAAGTTGCGCCCCGCGTCCTCACCGTTGATGCGGAACTCGATCGAGTGGCCCCTCGGCGTGGGGTCCTCGGAGAACGGCAGCTTCTCGCCGGCCGCGATGCGGAACTGCTCGCGCACCAGGTCCACGCCGGCCGTCTCCTCCGACACCGGGTGCTCGACCTGCAGCCGCGTGTTGACCTCGAGGAACGAGATCGTCCCGTCCTTGCCGACCAGGTACTCGACCGTGCCGGCGCCGGAGTACCCGGCCTCCTTGCAGATCGCCTTGGCCGACGAGTGGATCTGGGCCCGCTGCTCGTCGGTCAGGAACGGCGCGGGTGCCTCCTCGACCAGCTTCTGGTGCCGCCGCTGGAGCGAGCAGTCGCGGGTGCCGACCACGATCACGTTGCCATGCTGGTCGGCCAGGACCTGCGCCTCGACGTGCCGCGGCTGGTCCAGGTACCGCTCGACGAAGCACTCGCCGCGCCCGAACGCCGCGACCGCCTCCCGGACGGCCGAGTCGAACAGCTCGGGGATCTCGTCGAGCGTGCGGGCCACCTTGAGGCCGCGCCCGCCGCCACCGAACGCCGCCTTGATCGCCACCGGCAGCCCGTGCTCCTCGGCGAACGCCATGACCTCCTCCGGCCCGCCGACCGGCTCCTTCGTGCCGGGCACCAGCGGGGCGCCGGCACGCGTGGCGATGTGCCGGGCGGTGACCTTGTCACCCAGGTCGCGGATGGCCTGCGGCGACGGTCCGACCCAGGTCAGGCCCGCGTCGAGCACGGCCTGCGCGAACTCGGCGTTCTCCGACAGGAAGCCGTAGCCGGGGTGCACGGCGTCCGCGCCGGCCCGGGCCGCGACGTCGATCAGCTTGTCGATGTTGAGGTAGCTCTCCGCCGCAGTCGTCCCGCCGAGCGCGAACGCCTCGTCCGCCAGCCGGACGAACACCGCGTCCCGGTCCGGTTCCGCGTAGACGGCGACGCTGGCCAGGCCCGCGTCCCTGCACGCGCGGATGACCCGAACCGCGATCTCACCTCGGTTTGCGATCAGGACCTTGCTGAGTCGGGGCACGCCCACACGCTCCCTTGACGAGGCGGCAAACTGGTCAGTAACTAGGGAGTCTACGGACACCCTGGCCGGTGGGGACCCGGAGAGCAATCAAGCTCACGGAGTGAGGGGGTGGCGCATGGCGCGGCGGGGGAGGCCGTGGGCGGTCGTGATCACGATCGCCGTGTCCGCACTGGTCGCGGCCAGTGCGCTGGCGGCGTCCGCCGCCCTGCGGCACCGCGACCGGACCACCGTGGCCGCGGACACCACCCCGACGACGGCGACCACCACACCGGGCGTCGGCGTCGACGGCTGCGTGAAGGCGCCGTGCGAGGTGCTCGCGGACACGCCGGTGGGTGGCACGCGGGTCCAGCTGCTGGCCGACGCGGGCGGCGCGTCCGGCCGCCTGCGCATCGGCGGCGCCGGCGCGAGCAAGGTCATCGAGGCGACGATCACCAGCATGGGCGCTACCCTCGGGCGGGACTCACTCCAGTGCGTCGCCGGCACGCTGTCCGCCTGTTTGCTGCGGGGCCAGTCCGCCGAGGGCGTCGTCGGCCAGGTGGTCGCCGGCCGGTCGGGCTCGTGGAGCGAGCTGCCCCAGCCGTTCCTGTCCGACGCCGGGTATCTCGCCCTCGCCGACGTCACCAAGGACGTGGGCCCGCAGATCCTCGTCGCCCAGCACCGGTGCGACCGCAAGACGACTCCGGACTGCTCGGGCACCTCGGTGTACGTGCGGGTCTACAACCTGAGCAGCCAGGAACTGGGCTGTACGGCCAACTACAAGCGGCTCGAGTCCCTGCCCGGCTGGCCGGTGGTCACCCTGAAGGCAGAGAACCTGCAGGACTGCGTCTGAGCGACTCCAGGGAGGACACCATGACCAAGCCGGACCACCTCACCAGCCGCCCGCCCGTCGTCGACCTGGCCACCTGGCAGGCCGCCCGGGACGAGCTCCTGGTCCGCGAGAAGGCCCACACCCGCGAGGGCGACGCCATCGCCGCGGCCCGCCGCCGGCTGCCGATGGTGGAGTTCGACGGGACCGTCGAGGTCGTCGGACCCGACGGCCCGGTCCCGTTCCTCGACCTGTTCCAGGGGCGCGACGAGCTCGTGGTCTACAAGCACATGTGGTGGGACGGCACACCGCACCAGGGGCAGTGCGAGGGCTGCACCACCACGGCCTGGCACCTGAAGGACTCGGCCTACCTCAACGTCCGCGGCGTCTCCTACGCCGTGCTGACCACGGGCCCGTGGGACGAGGTGGCCGACTACGTCGAGTTCATGGGCTACACCGAGCCCTGGTACTCGGTGCGTGACCTGGACGAGCCGGTCGGCGGCGAGATGGGTTACCTCACCTGCTTCCTGCGTGACGGCGACCGCACGTTCCTCACCTACTCGACGACGGGCCGCGGCAACGAGCGGGTGAACGGGTCCATGGGACTGCTCGACATGACGCCCTACAGCCGCGGCGAGACCTGGGAGGACAACCCCGACGGCTGGCCGGAGGGTCGCGGCGCGTGCTGGTACTGGCGCACGGACGCCGACGGGAACCCCACCTGGGGCGAGACCGGCCGCCCCGTGCCGCAGTGGACCCGCCCCGGCGCGACCCCTGTTGAGACACTGGGCCGCGACTAACCCGCCTCCCCGGATTTAAAAGTGTTGGTTCCGACCCAGCGTCACCGGCGGACCGCAGGCGGTTGGTGGCTGAGTGCCGTCACGTTCCCCTGAGGTAACTGCTGATCAGACCAAGACTTGCGCACAAAGATCAAGGACATGCTCTGATCCGAAAATTGATGGTGAGTGGGCAGGCCGAAGGCACCCGGCGGAGCGCAGCGGAGCCGGGTTGGTGGTGCTGGTTCAGGCTGCGGGTTCGCAGGTGACTCGGTAGCCCAGGGCGTTGA
>Ga0081539_10000916_pt1 | contig 55685 bp, 53 predicted proteins | sample TabmetS4T2R2_FD_71023 | JGI IMG/M metagenome (GOLD analysis project Ga0081539, IMG submission 71023) | Tabebuia heterophylla rhizosphere microbial communities from the University of Puerto Rico - S4T2R2 | ecosystem: Host-associated > Plants > Roots > Rhizosphere ...
AATCCTTCTGTATAAATGAGATTACTTCAGTTTTGCCAACACAAAATCTAAGAGTAAAGCTTCTCAATGATGTAAGCAACTGGCAACAAGTAACCGGAAACTGGCAACTCTTTCTTATCTTCCACTCATGAAAAAAACATCACTACTGCTACTCGTTATTGCAATTGCATTTTCTTCTGCTGCACAAAAATTCCAACCCAACTGGCAATCGCTTAACACACGTGGTATTCCTTCATGGTTTAAGGATGCAAAATTTGGCATCTTTATTCACTGGGGTGTGTATGCAGTGCCGTCGTATGCGCCGGTGATCGAGAACAGCGGCGACAGCTATGCAGAATGGTACTGGTACCGCGTGAATGAGGGCAACAAATATTTCAAAGCGTTTCACGAAAAAAATTATGGAAGCAATTTTCAATACCAGCAATTTGAATCGCAGTTCACGGCAAGTATGTTCGATCCCAAACAATGGGCAGATGTTTTTAAACGTTCGGGTGCAAAGTATGTGGTGCTTACATCGAAACATCATGAAGGATATTGTTTATGGAACAGCGCGGAAGCAGACCGCGATTGGGGTCATGCATGGAATGCTGTAACAGGAACACCACACCGCGACTTGCTCGGCGATCTTACCAACGCCGTTCGTGATGCGGGTTTGAAGATGGGCTATTACTATTCGCTCTACGAATGGTTCAATCCTTTGTGGCAAACAGATAAGCCGCGTTTTGTAACCGAGCACATGATACCGCAATTCAAAGACCTTGTTACAAAATATAAACCTTCGGTTATTTTTAGCGACGGTGAATGGGAACTTACAGACACGCAATGGCACAGTCCCGAATTGCTGGCGTGGTTATTCAATGAATCGCCTGTTGCAAAAGATGTGGTGGTTGACGACCGCTGGGGCAGCAACACACGCGAAAAAAATAACGGAGCCACTTACACTACTTCGGAATATGGCAGCGGCATGAACGCCGATGTTGTGTGGGAAGAGAACCGCGCCATTGGTCATTCGTACGGGTACAACCGCAATGAACAACTCGGCGATTACAAAAGCAGTCACGACCTCATTCTTATGCTTGTTGATGTTGTTGCAAGAGGCGGCAACCTGTTGCTCGATATTGGTCCCACCGCTGATGGTCGCATTCCCGTGATTATGCAGCAGCGCCTCATTGATATCGGCAACTGGCTTGCCACCAACGGCGAAGCCATTTACGACACACGTGCATACAAGCAACCGTATCAATGGAGCGAAGGCAAGGTGCCGCAGAAAAGCGATAAGAGTTTTATGGCAGGCTATGATGTTGCCAAGCTTATACAGCCCAAACAAAACGAAGCGCACATTGAATACTTCTTCACCAAAAAAGGCACCGACCTCTATTGCATTGTTCCCGCATACACGCCGCAGGTGCGCATACGCGATCTCAAAGTTACAGCGAACACCAAAGTCACTATTCTCGGAAGCAACAAAACATTTATCTGCAAACAAAGCGGCAACGACTGTGTTATTGATCTCTCACAAGCCAGGCCCGGAGAGATACCTGCAGAAATGTTTGTGGTGAAGTTGAGTGGGGTGTTATGACGTCATTGCGAGGAGCAAAGCCTTGCCTTGCGGGTTGCTGCGACGCGGCAATCTTATTTTTTTATGGGATGGGCTGAAGTATTTCATGGCATCGGTTGTTGTGTCACTCACTTGTGCGGTTGGTTTGTATGGGCCCAACTGCAGAATATTAAATGATGCTTTCGTTGCGTCGCACTCTTGTACGTTCCGTTTTTTATTGAGCAAATATTATTCAGCTTAGTATCTTCAAAGCCAATCTCTGACTGGCTTTTCATTTTTACTCCGTAGTGTCCTGCGAACACTACGGAGAGCTCGGGAAACACTTGGACATAAAAATAAAATAATTAGATATCTTCTTCTACTCCGAGCCATTTAAAAATTTGAAATAAAAGATTCCCTCTCTTAATATTTAATAACACTAGACAGAATTCAAATGTATGCGATAGAATAACATCTTCTTTCTGGTAATTTGATAAGTTTGGGCTTAAAACGGAAAATTCTAATCCCCAGTAACCAAACTCACCATTCGGTTTTTGTTGCGCTAACATATATTTTATAAGATACTTCGGAATCCGATTATTGTAATTTAAGATGTTAATAATTTTAAAAACATCCCTCCATTCATATTTTTTTACGCTGTGAAGAGCATACCCTTCTAGAAATACTTGTGTGTCGCTATTAGTCTTCCGCCCACTGAGAAATTCAAAATAGGAACGTGCTAATAATTCCTTCATATCTATTTCCCAATCTTTATTCTTTTGCATAAATCTTTCATCATTATTTTCGATATCTGCCTCATAATTTATAAGTCCGATTTTTTTTAACACAAGGTAAGATATTGGAAAACTTGTTGTGACATCAGAACTCTTATTTTGTATCAAGTGCCACACATACTTATCAAATATGTCGAATTTAATATTCAGGCTAGAAAAAAATACTCCTGCTAAGGAAAAATAATCAAAATTTTTATCAAAAGTATCTTCATCAATTTTATACGAAGCTTCCCTTTCCTTTATTTTTTTAATTGTTGACCAAAGAAAATTATCAATGTTTTTTTGGCTCGTAGCTAAATAACCTAAAGATGCGTATAGTAAATGATAATAGTTCAATGACTCACCACTTAAAATTTGTTTTAGTTTATTTTTAAAAAAAATATTACTTCTTCTTAGCGCTTTTTCAATTGCTTTTTGCTCATCAAGCAGATCAATTGTCAAAAAGGATGTTTTTTTCTGTGTTTGTTTGGATAAATCTAAATGAAGAGAAAACGCTACCGTCGTTGTTAAAGTTGTATGGTAACAATGCTGAAAGGAAGAGCGCGCAAGTTCTTCTTCAGCTTTACTCTTAAACTTATTTTTTCGATGTGAAATGTTTCTTTCTGGTCCTGGAAAGGCACCATATTTATTTTGTTGTGATAGCAATAATTGCATACAATAGTTATAGACTTCTGTATGGGAGAAGGCTATGCAATTCCAACATATCAGAAACTCACTTAGTAGATCCCAATGTTTCTGGAGAGTTACGTCAATTAATAACAATGAAAAAAGTTCAAAGATTCTAGAATATTCTTCCTTTGATTTAAAATTAAATTTCCGTTTGCCAAAACAATACGCAAAAAAAATGACATGTGTTATTGCATAGGCTCCATCCTCTTGTACAAAGACTGGATTTACATTTTTTGCAAGTATAGTGTTGTCAAAACAATTATTAACTTTATGCCAATCCTTACAAAAACCTGCCATTTCTAAAGATAAGGCAACATCCATAACTCTATGAGGAGTTCTTTCAACGGCGTCCATTATTTTTAATGAAATTACCTTTTCAAGTGCATTTTTTTGATCTTTATCTATAATTCCAATTTTTAACAATACTGCGTACATATCTAAATAAAGTACAAATTCTGAAGGGCACCTAAATATTCGATCTTTAAATCGATCCATTTGGGCTATAGATATAATGAAATTGGAAAATTTAGATAAGTATGTGTCAAAGTATTCTTTATCTTTTAAACAATATACTAAAACAGCCAATTCTGACATCCTTTGCCCATAAATAACGTCCCAACTACGATTTTTAGTAAATGGATGAAAATCTTCCAAATTGGTATCAATCCAATTTAAAGCATCGGTGATCGATTTTTTAATTCCTGTTATTTCCATAAAAAAAGCGGTGCTGTTTGTATTAAATGATGCACCGCTGATTGTTTATTAGAATAGCCAATTAAATTATTTAAGAGCTGTTTTAATATACGACTCAATAATATCAACCAAAGCTTCATCAAGAACAATACTTTCCTTATAAATAAATTGTTCATAAATAAATGTTGTTGCAGCCACGTTACCGCCACGCCGGAAATCATCTAATCTTTCTCTAACTAAATCCTCCAAAGTTTTAATGCCTTGCGAATTAAGTTGCTTTACAACTTCAGCAACATCCATTTTTTGTACATTTTGAACTGCATAGTTTGCAAGGATGCTATCGAGACGTTTTGATTTTGGTTCCATAGTAAAGAGTTTAAAAATGTGAAGGAAAATTTTTAGGTTACACTGCTTTTGGGAGCAGGCTAACAAAATACATCATCAAAATCATTTTTACAAGCTTTTTGATATATTTATTTTCCCTGCCATTGTTAGTCTTCTTGACCAACAAAATTTCCTCCCTGCCCCCAATCTGGCGCAAGTATGCAGTATAGCTTATGTGTGCTGGGTACTTGTGCCTTGCTAAAACGAAAATTATAACTACAGGGCATAAGTGCCTTTACCTAACCAAAGGGCATACCTTGCGTCGCATCCTTCTTTACTAACCCCCTAATCTGGCGCAAGTATGCAGTATAGCTCATGTGTGTTAACGTACTTGTGCCTTCCTAAAATGGAATTATAATTACAAGGCACAAGTACACTGCGCTACAAGCAACGCCGCATACTTGCGCCAGCATTCTTCTTTACTAAAACAACAACCAAAAGTTTTCTTTAAGAACATTGAATTACTGTTTGAACGGAGATTTGGGGAATTTGAGGGATTAAGGAATGAACCATGAAGCCAGGCAAATGTGAATAACCAAATATTGATAAGCGTTGAAAGCTAATAAATTTGTATTTTGTAAATAAGTAAACAGTTTAGTGAATACACATCATAAAATAATAAATGGCGATAGCAGGAAGATGACTGAATTAAAAGATTGTTCAGTTCATCTTGTTATTACTTCTCCGCCATACTGGCAATTGAAAGATTATGGTTCTTCAAATCAACTCGGTTATCATGAAAGCTACGAGAGTTATATTAATAATCTAAATCTTGTTTGGAAAGAATGCTACAGGGTTTTATATCCGGGATGCAGGCTTTGTATAAATATAGGCGATCAGTTTGCACGTTCAGTTTATTATGGGCGATATAAAGTAATTCCTATCAGAGAAGAGATTATCAAGTTCTGTGAAAATGCAGGATTCGATTACATGGGAGCAATCATTTGGCAAAAAGTAACTACATCAAATACAACCGGTGGGGGTGTGCAAATGGGTTCTTACCCATATCCAAGAAATGGAATTCTAAAGTTGGATTATGAATTCATTTTAATTCTTAAAAAACTTGGTGATGCACCAAAACCTACAAAAGAAAATAAAGAACTTTCAAAAATGACTGCTGAAGAATGGAATTCATTTTTCGCAGGTCACTGGAATTTTGCAGGAGCGAGACAAGATAATCATATCGCAATGTTTCCCGAAGAATTACCGAGACGATTAATAAAAATGTTTTCTTTTGTTGGTGATACTATACTCGATCCTTTTACCGGCAGCGGAACAACTAATCTTGCTGCAAAAAATCTTTCACGCAATTCAATTGGATATGAAATTAATTCCGAATTTATACCGATCATAAAACATAAAATAGATCAAAAAAATGTTCTTGAAACTTATTACGAATTTATACAGCAAGAAACAGTAGCAAATTTTGATGAAGAGATTAATAAACTCCCATATATATTTAAAGATCCTCACGCTTTAGATAAAAAGGTTGATCCAAAGAAATTACAATTTGGTTCTAAGATTGATAAGAATGGCTCAACGCAGAGAGAAGAACTTTATTCGGTAAAAGAAGTAATCAGCCCTGAAAAAATCAAATTAAGCAATGATCTTGTTGTAAAATTAATGGGGATAAAAGAAGATCCGCTAATCAATGGCAAAGCTGTGGAATTTTTAAAAGAGAAAATAAAAGGAAATAAGGTTTTTATAAAATTTGATGAACAGAAATATGATGAACAAAACAATTTGCTTTGTTACCTATACTTAGAAAACAAAACTTTTATCAATGCTCATTTAATTAAAAACCGCCTTGTTCAACTTGATGATTCCCTAAATTATAAATACAAAAACAAATTTTCAACTCTATTCAAAGAAGCAAATGGTACTGCTGCTTTTTCCCGCTGACTTTATGTTTGAACTTACAAAAGATGAATGGGATAACTTGAGGTACCAATTTGGCATCTCAAGTTGGCGGTACGCGTTACCCGTCATTTGCCTTACGGAACAGGAGTGGCTATGCTTGCAAGCATACTCAACACCGAAAAAGCAATAAATATGAGCATCTGCATTATACGCGCCTTTATATGCAGTATTATCGCGGTGAATTGCACAAAAACAATAGATGTGTTGCAAAATAAATTGTTTCTCCCTTGTTAGTTGCTCATGAAAAATAAACACGGAATATTATTTTTCTCATTATTACAGTGTATCAGTATAGTACACATGGAGTTCAAAAACGAACAGTTTTATTAAGCCAGAAACCAGTTGAATAAAGGCTTGCCGGCAATAGTCATCTTTTTAAACCAGATATAAAAACCGTTTTCCATTCATCAGCTGTTTAACACACCTTAACAGTAATGGTCATGAGTTTTGGATAGCAACATTGAACAATTATTTTTTAACATCGGGCGGAATCCCGGAAAAAAATTTTTAAAAAATGAAAAAGATAATTCTTGCAACTGCGCTATTAGTTACTTTTAGCATTGCCTCTTTTGCAGGCGGAAAAGATGTTGACCGGAAATTGCTCAAAGACCTGGCAACAACACTTAGATATTCACGACAAGTGGAGTGGATCAGCAAAGCGGCATATAATGCTGCTGCATTTAAATTCAATGATAAAACGGCATTTGCATTTTACGACGCGAATGACAACGAACTCATAGGCTTTGGTATGCATTTTACTAAAGAAGATTTACCGGCGGACGTGTCTGCTGCCATTAATAAAAAATATGGCGATTGGAAAGTTGTTGATGCAATGACCTTTATTGATGTCAATGGCTATATAAATTATTTTGTGCAAGTTCAAAAAGATACTAAAAGTCTTGCGCTAAAAATAACGCCGGGGGGTAACCTAAGTATTTACTCCAAAATGATCGTTGACAAATGAGTAAACTTAAAATCATACAATATTAGAGCCGCACAATCTCAAAATTTGATGCGGCTTTTTCAATAAAAAATAAACCTTGCCGAATTAAAAATTTTGTCTTCGTTAAAACCACAAGTAAAAGTTTTCTTTAAAGGTACTGCATTCATCAAGGTTCAAAACGTTTAGCTCACAATAATAACCCGGGCTACGAAAATTTTACTTTAAATGAAATTTGGTACTCCCGTTACAGCGCAAAATAATTTGTAAATTTACATTAGCACCACATTATATTTTGTCGTATGAGCACAATCAATCTGGAGCATTTCATTGAACGATATAAATCCGGATGGAGTCTTGAGCAGCCTTTCTATACCGATCAGCAAATCTTCGATCTTGAATGGGAGTACATTTGGAAAAAATATTGGTTGTTTGTGGGTACTACTGCAGAAATTCCTAAACCCGGAAATTATTTTACCTATACTGCAGGTAAAGATTCAATTATTATCATTAGAGGAAATAAAGGCGAAGTGCATGCACATTACAATACCTGCCGGCACAGAGGTTCAGTGATTTGTACTGAACAACGCGGAAATGCTCCGAAATTAATTTGTCCTTATCATCAATGGGTGTACGATAAAGATGGTTCATTATTAAAGGCACGATTAATGCCGGATGATTTCGACAAATCTTCTTTTGGATTGCATCCGGTGCATGTGCAAGTTGCGAGTGGTTTTATTTTTATTTCGCTTGCAGAAAATCCACCTGATTTTTCTAAAGTGTTGCATGATTATGATCCGTTTCTAAGTCCGTATAAAATCAACGATGCAAAAGTGGCGTATCAGAAACGCTATGAGCTTCGCACCAATTGGAAACTAATTGCAGAAAACTTCAGAGAATGTTATCACTGCGGACCCGCTCATCCTGAATATTGCAGTGCAGTTATCGGCGCTAATTTAAGAGAGTCTGTTGATGAGGTTCTTGCTGAAAGAAGAGTTGAATGGCAAAAGAAAGGTCTTGCAGTTGATACCATTGATTTTAAAGATGATTCATTTCATTTTGCGATTCGATACCCGCTTCGTCCCGGCGTTCAGAGCTATAGCCTCGATGGAAAAGCAGTTGCTGTTCCAATGGGTGATCACAAAGACTTTGATGCAGGTGTATTGGGGTTCGTAGTATATCCAAACTTTTGGATGGATGCAGTGAGCGATTACATGTGGACGATGCGGCTTACAGCGCTTAGCCCATTTTCTACAGCAATTGACTTAACATGGCTTGTTGATGAAAAAGCAACCGAAGGTGTTGATTACACAACTGAACGCCTTACAGATTTCTGGAGAATAACAGGTGAGCAGGATTGGAAACTTTGTGAGAATAATTTTCGTGGTGTAGAATCAAGTCACTATCAACCCGGGCCTTATGCGCCGGTGGAATCAGATGTTGCGAGATTTGTTGACTGGTATATAGAACGCATGCGTGAAGGTGTTGAAGAAAATATAACAGCGTGAGTAGCACTTCGCGTTTTGAGTCATAAAAATTTTGTTTATTATCAAAGAAAAAATGGGTGTAATATGTATTCACAGGAACACATGGAATTATTGACTGATGTGCTGAATAAATTCAGAGTTTTTCAAGAGGCATTATTCAATCACTTTGATAAATTGGTAAAAGACCAGCAAATATTTGACTTCGAAGATGAAGCTGAAAGATTTAAGTCACATTCACAAGAAGGAGTGCAGTTAATTAATGCGCAAAAAAAGCTGGATAAATTTAAAAGGGAACATCTTTCTCAAACAGTAAAATAAGTTTTAGTGTTGAATTATTTGTTACAGTACAAGAGTGCGACGCAACAGAAGCTAAATAGAAAAACCTTAGCCGGGTCAAAAAAAATATTTCACTCACTTATTTTTTGTATGCTATAATCCAATTTTTGCTTCCTCATAAAAATCAAAATGAGCACTGCTACAACAGAAACAATACCTGCATTCAGTAAAAAGATTTCCGAAATTTTCATTTTGGTGTCGTATAAAAATCCCGTCCAGAAATTTCCGACAATAGCGCCTGCTCCATAATATGCGGCATACAAAAGTGATTGTCCTGTTGCCCTCCAATCTTCACCCACGAGCATGTTCACATACTCCACACATACTACCCAAAATAAAGACCACGATATGCCATGTAACACTTCTATAAAAACCGCAGCATGCGGATTTTTTACAGTGCTGTACAACAACAGCCGAAACGCAGTTGTAAAAACGGTGATGAGTAAAGTTGTCTTTATCCCAAATCGCCGGATAATCTTTGCAGAAAAATAGAACAAAGGCAGTTCGCATAAACCCTGAAAAGATAGACCAAAGCCCACGAGTGAAGCAGATGCACCGTTTTCTTTCATGTAAATAGAATAGAAATTCCAGATAGTTGTTGCGCCTGCAGAAACAAGAAATACCACAATCAACAAAAGAATTAAAGTTCTGTTTCTAAAAACTTCACCCACATTTTTAAATGATTGACTATCCACTGACGTTGCCTTTTTCTTATCGGATTGTAATGAAAATGAAAAAATAAAAGTGAGCAACATACTTATTGCCGCAAACACAAAAATTACCGACAGATTTATTTTATCAATATAATGCCCTAAAGTGATACCAGTGAACGCCCATCCTGCTGCACCTGCTATACGTAAAGTGCCATAAGAAAATTTTGGATTGTTTTGCGCCAGTCTAAGTGAAAGACTATCAAGAATGGGTTGTAGCGTATTATAGAAAAGAGCCATGAACACGGTGATGATAAATAGATATGCAAAGCCTCCCTGAAAAAGATAACATACATAACTTACTGTCGCAAGAAAGGAAGATAGCAAAAGACATTTTTTATACCCCAAGCGGTCGGCAAGCATTCCATAAAATGGCTGCACTAAAAACATCATTAAAGGTGTAACACTTAAAATGGTTCCTATCTGTAGACCGGTTAAACCCTGTCCTTTTAAATAATCTGCAAGAATAGGCAGCCATGATGCGGTGCAGCAAAATACGAGGAAGTAAAGTATGCGTACGTTATTTGCTTCGCTTATTCTCATTTTGTTGTCTTCCAGAAATTTTATTACATCTTTTCTTTGCGGACTCATTCCTGTTTTCACATAATATCCTGACACTGCATTTGCAAAACAGAGACGATTCTATATCTGCTTGCATTAATTGTGCGGCACAACAACCTGCATTAAAATTATCACCTGCACCAGTGGATATTGCCGGATCTTAACAAAAAAGCTTTTACAGGCAGGACATTTTCATTGTTAAATGCAATTCGTTTTTTTGAGCAATGCAACACTGATGCTTCTATTGAAACTTTTCAAAAATTTTTTCTCCGATTCCCTGCAATGTGGGAAATATTGGAGATTTCCGAAAAAAATTATTGGAGCATCTTGAGCAAATGCAGCCTAATGAGCTTGTAGTATGCCTTAATCCCGGACTGAATAGCCACTAAGCACCTTTATCTTTTTTATATTAACCTATGTAGGGAGATATCATTTTTTTGCAAGCTTACCATCTAATCATCTCCCATAATAATGACATTGTAGGAATATAGACACCCACTTAAGGAATATCACGCCTTGAATGAGAATTGGGAAGATGCACATTCAGCAAAAACTTCCCCATCTTTGCTTGCATGATTATTGTAAAACTTTAAATAAGCATTTTACATTTTCAGTGAAGAGAATGCAATTTTTACAGCGAAAATTAGTTTTACAGATAATGGGAACGTTTTTTTTGACAAAACAGACGACGAAACTTTAAACGTCAATGATGAATGGTCAATAATAGAAAAGAAAATTTTTTTTAGGGGTATTGACCTTTGCCCATTCACATTCACCCGTACAAGAGTGCGACGCAACGAAAGTTTCATAATAATAATGCAGACGGGCTCATAAAACCAACATAACTTTCTAACCATAAATTTGCTAACTATTGAAGGTGTTAACCATTAAAAATATTATTTCTCTTTCGATTATTTTCCTAATGCTTTTACAGCATAGTGTTTTCGCCCAGGAAAATCAAAATGGAGATACGACCGTAAAAAAAAATCGCAATATTTTTCAAACGATAAAGAAAGCAATAACCCGCAGCACCGCTGATTCCGTAAAGCAAGCAACAGTATTAAGCACAAAAAGTGAAACGCCCTTTCTTGAATACGAGGATAAAATAATAAGGCACATTTTTATCAGAGAGTATGGTTTTGAAAGAACTTTTTCCGACACAGCAAAAGAGATTAGCTACTTCGGTACACGATGGTTAAATAAACTGCATCGCAATACAAGAGAATGGGTAGTACGCGACAATTTGTTTATAAAAGAAAACACGAAGCTTAATCCTTACATTGTTGCAGATAATGAACGTTACCTGCGTTCACTTTCATACATACAAGATGCACGTATTCTTGTGCAACCTATTTCAAGCCACAGCGATACTGTTGATTTAATCGTAATAACAAAAGATCTTTTCAGTATTAACGGAGAGCTAAACAGCGCTACGGCACGACGTTTTAAAGCAAGAGCCGGCGATGAAAATGTGCGGGGCATGGGACAGAGTTTATTTGTTACAACTTTAATTGAAAAAAATCGCAATCCACGTTTCGGCTATCAAATTGACTACAATAAAAATAACATCGCCAACACTTTTATTGACGCATCGGTTGGTTATTCAACCATTAAGCATGATCTTTCTTACAGCATGGAAACGGAAACAGGATGGTATGTGCGGTTAAGTCGTCCGTTGGTTTCGCAGTATAAGCATCTTGCCGGTTCTATACTTATTGGTCGCAACGAATCGAAGAATGTATATAATTTTCCCGACAGTTTTTTTTACAAATATCAATACACCACTTTCGATGGTTGGGCAGGCTACAATCTCGATGTAAATAAATTGCTCACTAAGAAACTCCAGTACAAGAAATTTGTGAGCATAAGATTTTTGAAGAATCAATTTTCACAGTCGCCCTTTCAAACTGCCGGTCATTATAATTTCAGATACGACAACAGGCAAGCTGTGCTTGGCGGCATTACTTTTTTCAAGCAAAAGTTTTACAAAACAAATTATATCTACGGTTTTGGAAATACAGAAGATATGCCCTATGGCTACAATGTTGCGCTCACAACAGGATGGTATAAGCAGGCAGATTTAAAAAGGTTCTATGCCGGCATTGATGCGAACAAATACGTTTATACCGGCAACGGATATTTTATTCAATACTTCCTGCGTACAGGTGCATTCTTTAAGAGCGGCATGCAAGATGTGAACCTTCTTATCGGAACAAGTTTATACAGCAGGTTATTTCTATATCGCAATCTTAAGATTCGTCAATACATTAACCTGAGCTATGCAAAACAGTTCAATAGAATTGGACTTGATCCGCTGAATGTCGGTAATTCATTTGGTGTGCGATATTTCCGCGCCGATTCTGCATTGGGTGATGTGCGCTTAAGTCTTTATTCGGAAACATTTTTCTTTCTCGGCACAAAAATTTTCGGCTTTAAATTTTCGCCGTTTGCCTTTGGTAATGTATCGCTTTTAAAACCCGAAGACCGCTCCGTTACTAAAACCGGAGCTTATTATGGTTTGGGCGGCGGTTTGCGCACACACAATGAAAACCTCGTGTTTCAAACTGTTGAAGTGCGGCTTGCATACTTTCCCCGAAAGATAGATCAGAACTCATTCAAATTAACCTTTAATGCAAATCTTCGTTTCAAATACAGCACCAATTATGTGAGGGCTCCCGATATTATACAAGTGAACAGTAACATTGATAATATAGTTTATTAGCCGAAGAATTTTTATAAGCCGGGCTGAAGTATTTCATAGAATCACCTGTTGCGTCGCACTCTTGTACAATGTAATTCTGTGCATCAAACAATATCGGTTGTTTGTGACTGTTACCCCGTGATATGTCATCGTAAAGAGTATATATCTTTACCATTATGAATTACTTTACTTCATTAAACGAAACCGCGTCAAAAGAAATCATTCCCGGTTTCTTTGCACGATTTGTACATACAGATAACGTTTCAATTGTTTTTTGGGAAGCAACAGCAGGCAGTGCATTTCCCGAACACTCGCATGCGCATGAACAAATTTCAACGATACAACAAGGAAAATTTCAATTAACGATAAACGGTGAAACAAAAATTTTAGAAGAAGGAATTGTTGCAGTTATTCCATCTAATGCAAAGCATTCGGGCATTGCCTTAACCGATTGCAAATTGATGGATGTGTTTTATCCTGTGAGAGAAGATTATAAAAATAAGTGAACGATAAATTATGCTCTTAGTTTTCTAAATTAATTCAAGTAATAAGAAAGCCGTTTAGGAATAAAAGTAGAAGGAGCAAAAAAATAATTTAGAATTTAATATCTTTTCTGGTTCTAAAAATTTCATGCCCATTTTGAAACCATGCGCTGTTTAGAAATTTATTTATCAGCGCCGCAGGTTTGAAATACTTTTAAAAAAACAACGACAAAAGGTTATCAATGAAAATTACAGATATTAAGGCGACAACAGTTGCCGTTCCGCTCGAAGCTCCTATACGCCATGCAAGCGGTGCACATTGGGGAAGATTTATAAGAACAATTGTAGAAGTTGAAACAGATGAAGGCATCACCGGCGTTGGTGAAATGGGAGGCGGCGGTGAGTCAGCAGAAGCTGCGTTTAAGGGATTAAAAAATTATCTTGTTGGTCATAATCCCATGCAGCTTGAAGAGATGTACTGGAAAATTTGTAACCCAACCGCATCGCTATACAACAACCGCATGCAGTTACATGCTGCATTGGAATTTGCATGTATTGATATCATCGGCAAAAAGCTTGGCATACGTGCATGCGATTTATTGGGTGGCAGTGTAAGAGAAGAAGTTGAATTTGCCTCGTATCTTTTTTTTCGTTACCCCAATGAAAAAACAGGTAAAGGTGGAGAGGAAACCGCGGAGCAAATGGTTGCTCATGTAAAAGCGCTTGTGGCGCAACATGGCTTTACAACTCATAAACTAAAAGCGGGAGTTTTTTATCCCGATTATGAAGTAGAAGTGCTAAGAGCAATTGCAAATGCTTTTCCAAACCATAAAGTAAGAATAGATCCCAACGCTGTGTGGAGTGTTGAGGAATCCATACGAATCGCAAAAGCAATTGAAGATTTGCGTAATGATTATTTAGAAGATCCTACATGGGGTTTAGAAGGCATGCGTCGTGTGCGCTCTAAAATAAATATTCCAACAGCTACAAATACCGTAGTTATAAATTTTGAGCAACTGGCTGCATGTATTCGCAACGAATCCATTGATGTTATTCTTCTCGATACAACTTTTTGGGGCGGTTTACGTCAGGCATGGAAGGCAGGCGTTGTGTGTGAAAAATTTCAATTAGGTGTTGCAGTGCACAGCTCGGGTGAGTTGGGTGTTCAGCTTGCTACTATGCTTCATCTGGGAGCAAGCACACCCAATTTGTCATTTGCGGCAGATGCGCATTATCACCATCTCACTGATGATATTATCAAAGGTGGCAAAATGAAATATGAGAATGGTAAAATTAAAGTGCCACAAGATCCAGGTCTTGGTGTTGAGTTGGATTATGATAAGTTAAAACAATACAACGAATATTATAAAGAAGTCGGCGGTTACATGTATGATCGTGATCCGCAGCGACCGGCTTGGTTTGGAGTGCTTCCCGAAAAAAATTGGGCAACTCCAAAAAATAAATCATGAGTGTTGAATTGAAGATGCAACGTTAGAAGATATTCTATAAAATGAATGAGAAGAAATATCAATGGTTTAAAATTGCTGAGAATGAAAATGAACTATTATTTTCCGCAAACAATTTACGCGTTATTGAAGTAAATGGCAAAAAGATTACGCTTGCAAAACATAATGAGCATTTGTTTGCATGTGCTTACGCTTGTCCGCATGCAAGCGGAATATTAGCAGAAGGCTATCTTGATTCTATTGGCAATATTGTTTGTCCTGTACACAGATATAAATTTGCTTTAAGCAACGGGAGAAATGTAAGTGGTGAAGGTTATTACTTAAAAACCTACCCTATTAAAAAAGAAGACAACGGAATATTTATCGGGTTTGAAGGGCGAAAATTTTTTGATTTTTTATAATCTTTAAAAAATTTATGAAAGCATTTGGGAGCAAGCCAAAATCCCCTATTTTTGCAGCCCGCAAAATTCCTCAGTAGCTCAGCTGGTTAGAGCATCTGACTGTTAATCAGAGGGTCACTGGTTCAAGTCCAGTCTGAGGAGCAAGGCCACCACAGATGGTGGCTTTGATTTTTAATTCTTCACCCAACCTCTACCAACTTCACCTCATAAATAGGACTAAACAAATAAACTGCGTTCGTATTTTTTTCTTTACACTTAAAACGTTTGCGAAGCCTCTCCCCTTTCTGAAATATTCTGCCATCTTTTATTTTGAAGAAAGCGCCATGCGGCAGTTCCTCTAACAAATGAAAACCATTTTTTCTTTCATCATATTTACGCAACACACGCATAAGGTCTTCTTCCGCACAACTGCTTGCCGCAGGATTATGAAGCGAGCGCCTCAACTCATTTTCAATGTCAGACGGAAATATTTTTTTCTTTAAAAAATCTGCAAGCAATTGTGCATACAACGTTTTCCATTCTTTTCCATGAGCAGCCACGCGATGACCAAATCTATCGTATGTAAGCAAATGCGCAAGCTCATGCAGCAATGTTATCACGAAAGCATATTTGTTCAAGTTGCCATTAACAGTTATACGATGGTTTTTTCCATTCACTGCATTTCTGTAATCGCCCAAAATGCTTTTACGTTCTTTTGTAACGGTAAGATGCACACGATATAGATGAAGGTAGTGTACTACATTTTCAAATGCACCTTCCGGCAAATATGCGGCAAGTGCATGCATAGGATGCTCTTCAATTGCCATGCTTTTTATTTAAACTCGCTGCGCTTTTAACTTCAATAAATGTATAAATAAAATATAAGCCTAAGGCTGCAACAATTGCATAAACGCTTTTATTTTCTTTTGCAGTAAAAAGATAAATGGCAACAGCTCCTGCTATCACTAACAGCTTTATAAAAGTGCCTGCCATTACACTTCTTACAAATGCGTGAGGATTTTTATTTTCAACCGATTTTTTGTGCAGGAAAAAAATTAAAACAGAAAGGACAAACAAAATGCAATTGGCATATATCACAATCAGATGATCAATTTGCTTTGCATCCAACCAATTTTTAAACAAAAGACAAAATGAGTTCACCAATATAAAAAATACAAACAACGGAACAACTGTATTCGATTTTTTTGCAGCCATATTATTTTTTTGATGTATCCTTTATCACTTTTATTATAGTGCCAACGATTGCAATCAAAGGTAGCAACCACACAAATAAATGAAATTGAATTTTTATCCACTTGTCAAGATAATAACCGCCATACAAGGCTACTCCAATAATTGCGAAAAACTGAAATGTAAGCCCTGCATATTGCAACAAAAATTCCCTGTTGGTTTTTGGTTTGTTTTCCATTATACTAATCGTTCGAAATATCAGGCTTTGGAACCTTTAATGAAGTTGTATCCATTTGCGCGGGCATATCAGCGCCCAAAACTTTTTTTATGCTATTTAAGTATTGGTCTTTATAAAGAATTGCCTGCTCCAGTGAGTCGGTACGCATTTTCAACGCTTGCAATTCCACATTATTCTCGCTGTTTCCATAGCCCGGAATATAATATTTCAAAGGCGTAAGCACAAGCAATGCCACCGTTAAACTGATCAGCAAAACAAATATGCTGCTCATCACAATGTACACACTCAACCGCGATAGCCTAAACGTTATCACTTCTTCATAAGTGTCATCATTCATGACCATAAGACGGTAGCGGTTTTGCAAACGTTTCAGCGTGCTGCTGTTCTCCATTTCAGTCATAATAAGTAAATAAAAATAAAGGTAGCATTAGTGAAAGAATTATTAATTAATGATTATTATGGTACAAGCTAAACTTTTCGTGGCATCGCCTGTTGCGTCGCATTTCGTTCATCGTTTGTTTTTCAATTGAGCTGTAGCGTTCAGTTAGTAAGTTGCGTATTAGGTGTCTGACACGTCTAAGTGTCAGACAGCTATACTTTGATTGAATTTTTACGGCAAACACAAAGATTTTAAACATTATTTCCTTTTTACGTCGTGCCTTCGAGCTGCTCAATAAAGAACAAGCTGTGCAAGAGTGTGACTTGCCTTCGCTGAAGCTTCGGCGAAAGCAGGCGCAACGGATGATGCCACAATGTTCCTAAAGCCGGGTTCCCGAAAATATCGGGACAGGTCATAAAAAAATATTATTCTATTCAAAACAATTTTTACATTTTCGCCCGGTGAAGCCGGGAAAAATAACTGTACTTTTAAAAAATATTTCGGTTGTTTTTCTGTTATTATATCTGAATTTTACTGCATGAGAAGGGCGATTATATATTTTTCTTTATTAGTGTTTTTTCTAATGACTGCTGCCGACAGTTTTGCACAACCGGGCAGCAGCATTGAAATTGACAAACCTCAAAAATATGAGAACCGCACCCTTGGCTCTGAAAAAACCGGGCAGAAGAAATTTACTTTCACGAAACGCCTTTTTCAGAACAATTTTACACATTACAATTACTACTTTAATGCAAATACAAGGCTGCATGAAATTATAGAACAAGCCAAACTTTCTTCGAAAGACGATTATACACATCTGCTTCCGTTTTATAATTACAGCCTTGATGTTACTTCACAAAGCGGCGACCTCGATTCGGTTATTTATAAATGCAATGCCGGCATCTTGCTCCACGACCTTAGAAACGATTGGGTTGACAATATGTATCTTTTACTGGGCGAGGCATATTTCTTCCGCAAAAATTTCGACTCTGCCGAAGAGGTATTTCGATACATTAATTATGCGTTTGCGCCCAAAGAAGAAGGTGGCTACGATATACCGGTTGGAAGCAACATATCGAACACCAACGGTGTGTTTAGTGTAGCAACAAAAGAGAAAAAAAGTTTCCCTAAAAGTTTGGTTACAATGCCACCAAGCCGCAATGATGCTTTGTTGTGGCAGGCCCGCAACTATATAGAATCAGAGCGCTATGGCGAAGCGGCAGGTATTCTCGAGATCCTGCGCAGCGACCCCAATTTTCCCGAAAGGCTGTACAGCATGTTGAATGAAATAGCTGCGTATTGGTGCTACAAACAACAGATGTATGATAGTTCGGCATCGTATTTATCAAAAGCGCTCGATATTACAGACACCAAACTCGAAAAAGCAAGAAGGGAATTTTTGATTGCACAGTTGTGGGAGCTTTCAAACAACAAGGCCGAAGCAATTAAATGGTACACCAAAAGCGCAGAAACAACTACCGATCCCATCATGGAAGTGTATGCAAACCTTAATAGCATAAAAGCTTCAGGTGATACTTCAAAAAATGTGGTGAGTGACAGTACAAAAAATATACTTCAAGAAAAATTAAACAATCTTCTTAAGATGGCACATCGCGATAAGTATGCGGGCTATCGCGACATTATTTATTACGCCATTGCACAGGTTGAATTGGAGAATAAAAACAGTGCAGCCGCAGAAGATATGTTGAAGAAAAGTATTCGCTACAACACACAGGAAAACCCTGAACAAAGAAGCAAATCATTTCTTTTACTTGCCAACATTAGCTATGACAAGCCTGATTATATGGCTGCAAAAAATTATTACGACAGTATTGACGCCTCTGTTATTACAGATGAAAACGAGAAGAATCTTTTCAATGACAGGCAAGCCGCTTTGAGTATTATTGCAAATGACCTTACAATTATTCACCAAGAAGACAGTTTGCAAACAGTTGCTGCCATGCCGAAAGACCAGCGCGATGCTTATGTTCGTAAAACTGTGCGAACACTTCGCAGACAGATGGGTTTAAAAGAAGACGATTCTTCGTCTGATATTAATCCCGCGGTACAACAACTGCAACAAACCGGTCCTGATATTTTCAACAACAACGTTGGCGTGCCCGGCGCAAATGCAAGCTCAAGTGATTGGTACTTCAATAATATTTCGCTGAAAGGTGCAGGATATAATCAGTTCAGGGCAAAATGGGGAAGACGGCCTAACGTTGATAACTGGCAAAGACTTGCGGCAGCAAATGCTCAAAAGGAAAATACTAATGAAGAAGAAACTGATTCAACTGCCGATACAGATTTCAACGATAAACTTTCTGCGCTCAATAATATCATCAACAAAAATCAAAATGCAGCAGGGGCTGATGCAGACGAAATATCTTTTGATGCACTTTATGCAAATTTGCCTCTCACACCAGAACTGTTAAAAGCATCGAATGATAAAATTGCAGAGGCATTGTATATAAACGGTATTACATTTCAGAACAAACTTGAAGATTATCCGGCGGCAATCAATGCTTATGAACAAATCCTGAATAAATATCCAGACAGTGCTCATCTTGAAGAAATATTATTTAATCTTTTTTATTGCTACAATAAGGTTGGAAGAAATGCTTCTGCAGATTCTGTTCGCAACACGCTGAATAAAAATTTTGCAAGCAGCACATGGACGGCTAAATTAAATAATCCCAAAACACCAGATACAACTGCCAATGTAAACGACCCTGCAACATTAAAGTATAAAGAGATTTACAATCTTTTCCTCGAAGGAAAATTTGAACAAGCAAAAAACGAAAAGGCAAAAGCCGATAGCGTGTACGGCAATAGTTATTGGACACCTCAACTGCTTTATATCGAAGCGATATATTATGTTTCAGCTCGCGAAGACAGCACCGCAATTGACCGTCTCACCACTTTACAAACGCTTACTACTGATTCTGCATTTGCAGAAAAAGCCACAACAATGATTGATGTGTTGCATCGCAGAACAGAAATTGAAACTTATCTCACAAACTTAAAGATAGAGCGATATAAAGAGGATGAAACACCTGTTGTAAATCTTACGCAGGTGCAGCCAACGATACAGAAAGTAGAAGTAACCCGCGATTCAGTAAAGTCAAATCCTGTAGCACAACAAGCAGCAACAAAAGTAGATACAGCGGGCAAAGCACCAACGGTTATAAGAACTTATGAATTCAATCCGAAAGACCAGCAATACGTGGTAATATTGCTCGACAAAGTTGCACCGGTTTATATCAACGAGGCGAAGAATGCATTCACGAAATACAATCAAATAAATTTTTACAATCAAAGGCTCAACATCACGCCTGTAAAATTAGATGACCGTTATAATCTTGTGCTCGTAGGTCCCTTTGAAGATGCAGTTGCTGCAGTAAATTATGTTGATAAAACAAAACCACAAACCACCGGTCGCATTTTACCTTGGCTCACACCCGATAAATACAGTTACGGCATCATCAGTCAAAGCAACCTCGACATTATGCAAGAAACAAAAGATGTTGACAGTTACAAGAAACTTCTCGAAAAAGTACTGCCGGGGAAATTTTAGCTGGAATTTTTTAAAAAGAATTTTTTTGAACCCACCTTCATAACTTTAATGATGCTTTACTTGCGTCGCACTCTTGTACTGATATGTATTTTATTCAGCAAAGCGAAGATAGATGCTTCCTTCGTCTGCACAACAAGCTAAAGAATGAATGAAAAGCAGAGAATAAATTTTCAGCTTAATCAAAGACTTTAAGCTTGTCATGAAGAATGAGGCATCTATATTCATTTGTATGTGGTAAACTTGATGTTATTGTAATGCTGGTACAAATACTTTCATCTTTTTTATTCATCGTACAATTTTAAAAACTACTTTCGTTATGAAATCCCCGCCTGAACAATGTTTGCCGTTCATGCACATCTTGAAATTGTAAACTTCTTTACTCGATGATTCCCGTTAATCTTTGGTCGTTTAGAAAAAAGGTAAGTCTTTATAAAAATTTATTTAAACGCTTTCTTACAAAAGTGGAAAAGAATCCGCCGCGTGGCTTAGATAAACTTGCCGAAAAATTAAACACCGAAATATGGCAACATGTTGACTGCTTAACCTGCGCCAACTGCTGCAAAACAATGACACCCACTTACACAACAAAAGATATAAAACGTATTTCTGCTTATCTCCACATGACGCCACAACAATTCAAAGACAAGTGGCTTTACTACGATAAAAAAGATGGCGACTGGATGAATGTAAACCGCCCCTGCCAATTCCTCGACCTCAAAACAAACATGTGCAGCATTTATGACGTGCGACCAGCAGATTGTGCAGGCTTTCCTCACTTTACACGAAAGAAGATGGTTGATTTTATTCATGTACACAAACAAAATATTGAATACTGTCCTGCTACATATAAAATGGTGGAGAGAATGATGGAAGAGGTTGGTGCGAAGGTGAATGTGTGAATCTTAGAAAAATGGTAAACAAGCATTGGGTATAGGAATTCTCTTTGTGACATTTGAATCGAATGTTTCATGCGTTACAATAGTTAAGTTATTTGCCATAGCATATGCAAGCACCCAAGTATCAGCATTTTTTTCTTGCATAAACACATCTTTTGCATGTTGCATATATTGAGATTCACCTTGAGCCCACTGAACCAATTTTGCATATGCAGTTATCACAGAATTTGAAGCAGTATCTTTAAAATAATTGACAAATTCATTTTCTGCCCATGTTTTCAAAGCGTCATTGCCATTTTTTATTTCATCTAAAACCTTATCCACACTCACAATAATTACTTGTTTTGCAAAAGACACTAAGCCGTCCCAAAAAGGTTTTGCAAAATCAAAAGGATAGTATCTTCTCGACGCTTCCATAAAAACATTTGCGTCAAGAATATATTTTACTGGAGAAAATGCAGTTAGAAAATCATGAAAGATGTTTTCTGGCATATTCGTCAAAGGTTTTGGGTTTGAGACCTGTCAGGTGAAAAGCATCCATATACAATATTTTGTTTTGTTTGGCTGAATTATAAATAAGTTCAAAGAAGCGTTTACTTATTCGATAGGGAGCAGTGTTGTAAAAATCTCCGCCTTTACTACCTTCCTTTTTTATTTCTTTTGAAATATGAGTTTGATAAAAGAAAAGAATTCGTTATGTGATATTGCTTGTACATCCAAAAGACGACGGGCAATTACAATAGGACTAACCTTAAAAATTTTTGCAAGGTTATAATATGGGTACCTGTTTTTTTAAACTGAAATAAAAGTTCAACACGTGGAACTAAAAATTCAGCGGCGGCTTCATTACAATATTTTTCGGTAGCATTATCAGCCGCCTGCAATTGTCGTAAATCAAAGGAAGCACTTGCTCCAACTAAAACATGCACAATTTCATGAGCGAGTGTAAAAATCTTAGCTGAGATTGCATCATTGTTATTTATAAGAATAAAAGGCGCGTACTCATCATATAACACAAATCCTCTAAATTCGTCAACATCAAGTTTCCGATGTGTGTTATTATTTACAACACATTCATGACAACAAAGATTCCCGCTTTTTCTGCACGTTCTATCAGTACTCGTAAAGTATTTGTCCAATTTGGAAGTTTATCAGCCCAGCTATCTTTCAGGTCTAATATTGATTTAATTTGATTCGAGGCAGTTTCAACTGGAGTTTTTATTGTAATGCTTTTAGCATAAGGTAATGGTTCCTCTCTCAATTCTATTAATAAATCTCTTGCCCATTGCTGTCTTTCTTGCAAAGTTTGAATAGTATCAACCAGTTGTTGGGATGGGTGAAACGGCGTATCTGCTACAGTTCTATAGTGAGGTAGGGGAAATTCTTTCTTCGGTAACTTCTCAAGAAAAAAATAACCGAATGGTATTTTAAAAAAATGGGAAAGCGAAATAAGTTGATTTAAAGTAGGCTTAATTTTTCTATTAACCCATTGATTAATATTAGGGAATTGTGTTTGAGCTGTTATCGCCATTTCTGGTTGCTCATACAATAAATTGTTTAAAATGTCAGTATTGAAATCAACTTGAGGCATCTTTCTATTTTATGTAATCCAATTAATCTCTTACATTCTTCAAATTTCGTTCCGCGTCTAATTTAAGAAATATCTTAGAAGATAAGATGTAATTGCTCATCAGCGTTCCAACCGTGCAAGTGAGTGATACAACAGGTGATGCCACAAAAAACTTCAGCTCGTGCCATAAAATAACACTCAACCTCTAAAAATACACATCCTCAAACAACATAATCTCTACCGGTTTGTTGAAATACATTTTTATGGCAAGCACATTAAACTGTACATATTTCCACTCGGGATGTAAATATTGATATTCTTCGGCGGCATTGCGCAGGTTTGTCATTTTCTTTCTGCTGATGCTTTCTTCGGGATGACCATACATTTCTTGGCTTCGCGTTTTTATTTCGAAGAAGTGCATGCATCTTCCTTTCGACGCAATAATATCCACTTCCCAATGTTTAAATCGCCAGTTGCGCTCAACAATATTGTAGCCGTTTTGTTTAAGATATTCTGCGGCCATTTCTTCGCCCTTGTTCCCGGTATATTTATTGCTCATGAAAAGTTTTTAAAAGATTAAAGTTGATTTTTGCACACTGAAAAATTTGCATCATGCTACAAGATAAAATTTTCAAACTAAAAGGCAAAGTGCAACATTACGCATGGGGCGGTTACGAATTTATTCCGCGTTGGCTGCACATTGAAAACACCGAGCACAAACCGTTTGCAGAGTATTGGATGGGTGCGCATCCTTCGGCGCCGTCGGTAATTGTAACGCCGAACGGTGACCTTTCCTTAGATAAACTGGTAAGAGATTTTCCCGAAATAACGATTACCAAAAAAGTGCAACAGCAATTTGGAGAGCTCCCTTATCTTTTTAAAATTCTTGATGTGCGTGAAATGCTTTCGATACAAGTGCATCCAACAAAAGAAGAGGCAATAAAAGGTTATGAGGAAGAAGAAGCGGCAGGCATTGCGATTGGTGCGCCCACAAGAAATTATAAAGACAAAAATCATAAGCCCGAAGTAATGGTTGCACTGAGTGAGTTTTGGTTGTTGCATGGTTTTTTGCAGGCTGATGCGTTGAAAAAAGTTTTGCAAACTGTTCCCGAGCTTAAAGACTTTGTTTCTGTGTTTGGAAATAATGATTATAAAAAATTGTATCAGCAGGTGATGGAGATGCCGCAACAAGACGTGAATGAATTGCTTACTCCGCTTGTGCAACGTGAATTGCAGCGCAAGAAAAATAATGAGCTTTCAAAAGAAGAGCCGGGTTGGTGGGTTGCAAAATTATATGAGCATGAATCTTCGATTGATAAAATTGACCGCGGAGTTTTTTCTATCTATTTTTTCAACATAGTAAAAGTAAATCCGGGTGAAGCAGTGTTTCAGGGAGCAGGAATTCCTCATGCATATCTTGAAGGTCAGAATGTGGAGCTGATGGCAAACAGTGATAATGTTTTGCGTGGCGGCTTAACACCTAAACATGTTGATGTTCCTGAACTAATGAAGCACACAATATTTAAAGGCGTAACACCACACGTGATGAAGGGCGAACAAAATAAAACCGGTGAAAAAAATTATCCTTGTCCGGTTGAAGATTTTGGCATCAGCAAAATTGAATTGAAACAAAACGAGACATACAGCAACACCGCGTCATCGCTCGAAATAATTTGTGTGCTTGATGGGGAAATGCAAATTTCCGGCACAAATAATTTGAGTTTGAAGGAAGGAGAAGTGGCAGCAATACTTTGCGGAGAAATGTACAATATGTCCACAATGAGCAATGTCTCGGCTTATAAAGCATTTGTACCTTAGTTATTATCACTTATTTTTGTTCTCCAAACTTTTTATATGAAGGTTACAAAGTCTTTAATACTTGCTCTCGTATTGTTGGTGCTTGTATCTGCACTATACAGAGCTTTCCCCAACAGACCGATGGGTTTTGCGCCTCAATATGCAATGGCAATCTTTGGCGGCGCCATTTTTAGAAAGAACATGAAATGGGCATTTGCTCTTCCTTTGCTTTCGATGTTTTTGAGTGATGTGATTTATCAATTGCTTTATGTTCGCGGCTTATCTGCAACGCCCGGTTTTTATGCAGGGCAGTGGCAAAATTATTTGTTGGTTAGTTCATTAACATTCATTGGACTTTTCATAAAAAAGATAAATGTGCCAAGTGTGTTAACAGCTTCAATCGCTGCACCAACAGCATATTTTATTCTTTCAAATTTTATTGTGTGGATTGGTGGCGGCGGATTGCATCGCCCTAAAACGTGGAGTGGATTAATGCAGTGCTACAACGATGCATTGCCGTTTTATCCAAACAGTTTATATGCCACTGTGCTGTTCTCCACAATTTTATTCTGTGGTTTTTATCTTGTAAAAAATTTGATGGGAGATACATCGAAACAAATTGCGTAGTATTATTTCATACATACAAAAAGCCCGGAGTTTGCTTCGGGTTTTTTATTTTCTTCCAAAATCAGCGGGGTTTTCACCCCACGCTTGAGTTTCCCACTTTAAAATTTTATTGGAATAAGTATTTTGAGATAACCATTTTTCTGCTCTCTCTAAAAGTTCAAAAATTTTTTGATTCTTTTCAGATGGAACTAAATTGCTTCGATGGTGTTTAGCTTTGATCCATGAAATAGCGTACTTACTGTCGGAATAAATTGGTAAACTAAGATTATTTTTCTTGCAGTAAGCCAATGCATGAACAATAGCTAAAAATTCTCCGATATTATTTGTCCCTTCCTTATAAGGCCCTCCATGAAAAATTTCTTTTTTTGTTTCAGTATCAACTCCCTTATATTCCATTAAGCCAGTCGTGCTGCTACACGCTGCGTCCACTGAAATACTTGGCAATTTTGGTTTTCCAATCAAAGCAATTTGCTCTGGTGAGAGAGTTGATTCGAACGTATCTTTGCCCCAATATTCTTCAAACCCTTCTTCAAAAGCTTTCTCTGCCGCACCTAAAGTTGCAAAGCCTTTATATCTCGCATTAGGATAACCTTGTATTTGTCGCTGACAATCTTCCCAGCTTCTATAGATGCCCGGCTTATTTCCAATCCACACAACAAAAAAATTATTTTTCTTCTTTGCCATTTCTAAATTTCATAAAATCGAAAATTCAAACATAATACTCGCCCTTCATATACGTCACAGCATTGCCGCTCATTAACACACGGTCATCATTTAATTCGCAATCAAGATAACCACGGCGTTTTGAAAGTTGTATCGCTTTTAATTTTGTTTTTCGTAAACACTTTGCCCAATAAGGAACGGTGATGGTATGCGCGGAGCCTGTGACCGGGTCTTCATCAATACCACTTTGGGGATAAAAACAACGCGATATAAAATCTGCCTCATCACCTTTTGCAGTTGTAATCACTCCACGACCTCCAACTTTTGCGAGTGTTTTAAAATCGGGTGAAAGTGCTTCAACATCTTGTTGTGATGGAAGTACAACCATAAAATCAAAAGATGTTTTAAATACTTCCGCGTTTTGAATGCCCAAGCCTTCAAACATGCCATAAGGGATTTTATCAAGCGGTTCCGGTGGATTAGCAGGAAAATCTAATTGTATTTTGCCGTCTTCAACTCGTTTAACTTTTAGAATACCACTTAACGAATCGAATATAATTTCATCATCCGCATAGCCTAATTCTGTAAACATAATATGTGCACTTGCAAGCGTAGCATGACCACACAACTTTACTTCTATTGCCGGAGTAAACCATCGAATATCATAATGGTTATCGTTTTTCACAAAGAATACTGTTTCGGCAAGATTATTTTCCGCGGCAAGACTTTGCATAATGTTATCACTCAACCAATGGTCTAAAGGACAAACAGCAGCCGGATTACCACCAAACAATTTATCAGTAAATGCATCAACAACGTAAAGAGGACGTTTCATTTTAAATTTATTTCGTTTATAAAATTTTACGGAAGGCTTACATCTTCCGTCATTACATCCCAATGTGCAAGCAATAATTCAAAACGATGTTGCTCATCTTTTGCAAGCTTAATTGTATCTGGATACAATTGGGCTCTATAAGAAATAGTAAGATTTTCATCAAATGCAAGAGCAACGGTTTTAAAAACAATGGTTACTTTAAAATCCCAGCGAGTATCTTCACCACTATGGTATCTGGGCTTCTCAGCAAGCACGCTGATGATATCACCTTTTTCTTGTGCTTTCTTCAATAAAGGATAATGATTCTTCTTCCACAAATCAATAAACTCATCTGCATAACTCCATTTTACTTTATAATAATTTTCTACAGTAAAATAATCTTTCGATGCAGCAGAATTATTTTGTGCAAAAGTGTTATTGATGAATAGCGTAAGCATGCAACTCGACAACAATGCTATAAAAAATTTTATTCGCATATCAAGAGCTTTCTTGCAATATACACTAAGCGATTCTTATGTTTAGATCGTTCTTCATTTTCTCCAAAAAACGAAAAGAAAGAAAACAGCATTCGTTTTAGAAATACTTCGAAAGTCTTTGTTGATTTGAAATTTTGTAGATGATTGGTAAGTGCAAATGCTGTGCATCAAACTCCTGTTAGGTCTCCCTCTCCTTTGGAGAGGGATTAAGGGTGAGGTCTCAGCCGTGTTTCAACAATCGCCCATCAATCGGAACAGTTCTCTTGCTTACAAGCTTTACTTTTTTAAAATCTGTATGATTGGGATTTAAAAGATAATTACTCTCTTCCGGCATAATTGCCGATGGAAGTTTTAGCCCTAAAAATTTTCCGTCTCGTATAAATCTATCACCATAAGTTTTTAAAAAATCAGGTGGTGGATTTACAAACCAATTATCAGGAAGATCAACTGTAGACAATTCAAGAATTTTATCTTCGGGAATTTCGAGGCAAATCATGCAGTAATCAGCAGCCACAATGTTTGAAATATGCACCACACTTTCAAGCAAAGCAAGAGAAGCAGTTGCAGCAGTGTATAAAACATGAGTGCCTTTACTGTGCCATCTTCCCCCGTACGATGCGGCACCTGTTCCTGAAAGGTCGTCTATGTATTGGCACTTACTTATTCTGTAAACCTTCATTACGCAAAAATTCCTTGTTCTATGCGACCCAATTCATCCATGAGCATTTCAATACCTAAAGAAGTATCTAAAAACTCTTTTGGCTTTTTATTGCCAAGCGCCATAACAGTGCTGTTCATCCACTCTTTAAAAGCATCAAGTGTACCAAATACTTCTTCGCCACGGCTATAAAGCTTTGCGACCTCAATTACTCTTTCTGATTGTTCTGCATTTAGTTTTTGTTTTGCGGTGTAACGCCGCAAAGTTCTATCAGAAGTTCTGATGATGTTTGTTATTTCATTCGTGGTAATTCCCGTTACATTAAGTAAGCTATCTAATGCCTGCCTCGGAACTCCTTCACGAATACAATGAATAAAGTCGTTTACATTTTCTACTTCATTGAACGGTTTTACAGAAGACAACCCGAGTAATGCAATAGCCCGTTTTACATAACTTTTTTGTTCTTTTTCCGCACCGGTGTAAGCAACCCACAATTTATTTTTTGGCTGTATTTGATAAACCGCTTCAGGTTCTTGTAAAACAAGATGCTCGTGACTTTCTGTATCTTTTTTCTTTTTCATAATTTTAGCACTTGTCCCAAATATACGGTCATTTGGCAAGAATAAAAATTTTTTTTCTTCTCTTTTTTAGATTTTTAAGATTAGCTTGAAAAAATATCCAGCCAGTTTTATGTCTTCTGAATTATCAGCACCTGATCCGCAACTGTTACTTCAATTGGTAAGTATGAAGATGCCTTTTGGAAAATATAAAGACGTAGTGCTGTGTGATTTACCGTTATCCTATCTTGAATGGTTTAAAAAGAACAGCCTTCCAAAAGGAAAGCTTGGCATGCTTTTGCAAACGATGTACGAAATAAAAATTAACGGACTTGATTATTTACTTGAACCTTTAAAGAATAGCGAGTAGCTTTTCAATCAACTTAAATTCCGAAGAAGGAGCTATAAAACAATACAAAATCACTCATTCACAACCACCGGATTCCAATTAAACTTCGCATTTAGCTCAATATCCGGGTGAATGCTTTTTGCAACAGGACATGTTAAAGCGGCATTCTCCAAGATAGCCATTTGCTTATCGTTCAATTGAAGTGCGTCTGGGAAATGAAATTCAACATGAATGCCACCAACTCTGCGTGGATCAGATTTCATTATTTTAGTGATGTCAATTTTTGTATTGGTAAGATCAATATTCATATCTCTTGCTTTAATGCCCATAATCGTCATCATACAGTTTCCAAGCGATGTGGCAAGAAGATCCGTAGGTGAAAATTTTTCGCCTTTGCCCTGATTATCAACAGGAGCGTCAGTTTCAATTATTGTTCCGCTTTGTAAATGAATTGCCTCTGTTCTTAACGCGCCTTTATAAATTATTTGAGAAGTCATTTTTTTAAATTTGCATAAATTTACTGCCAACATTTTTTAATATGATAAAGAAGGCATTTTTTTTTATAATCCTTAGCACCATCACAGTTTTTTCTTTCGCGCAAACAAATCCTGCCAAACCAACAAAAGATCAAAAAAAACAGGAACGCCAAAAACGCTTGAACGATTTAATGAAACAATACGAAGAAGGTTCTCTTATTTATTCAAAACAATCTGCTTTTGGATTTAAATTAAACACTGATGGCTGGGGTGTGTTGTATGAACATGGAAAATACAAAACCATTACCAAAACAAACTTATGGTGGCTTGAGTTTGACGAACGCAAAAGTCATAAAGAAGAAAAGGTAACGACAGGTGAAGATATTGGCGGTGGTTTTATTCTTGTTGGCAATCCCTATGTTTACGGAAAAAGAAATAATTTTTATTCTTTAAAGCTTGGTTTTGGTCGTCAACATCTCATTGGTGGAAAAGGCAATAAAAATGGTGTGGCAGTGTCTGGCGTTTACGGTGGTGGTCTTTCACTTGGTTATCTCAAGCCCTATTATCTAAATGTTGAAGATCCAAGCACTGGGGATACAAAAGATATTAAATACAGTGATTCAACAAGAGCAGAATTTCTCGATCCTTCTATTATAACAGGTGCCACCGGTTTTACAAAAGGTTTTGGTCAAGGCGATGTCGTTCCCGGCGCTTTTGGCCGTCTTGCTCTGCGTTTTGATTACGGACGTTATAACGAATTCCTTTCTGCAGTGGAGATAGGCATAAATGCAGAATATTATTCTAAAGAAATGCCTATCATGATAGATAATCCCGCAAAAAAATTCTTCTTTAACGGCTACGTAGCCATTGAGTTCGGCAGAAGAAAGTAAATAATTTACTTTTGCATTTGAATGTTTATTTTTTATGTGACCAGCTTTGGTGCTGCCATCATCGCCTGTTGTGTCACTCACTTCAACGTTCTGAATTTTATTGAACAGGTTACACGTTTAAGGTTTAAAGTTTAAGGTGGTTTGAATATTTTCAAACTTTAAACTCCCAACCTTAAACATTTAAACATAAAAAAATCATGCAGGAATTACCGGTTGTAAATAATACGACAACAAATAATACTACAACGAAAACAAAGAAACCAGATTGGTTACGCGTTAAACTTCCTATTGGTGAAAGTTACAAGCATGTACGTAATCTTGTTGATACGCATAAACTCCACACGATTTGCGAAAGCGGAAATTGTCCAAATATGGGCGAGTGCTGGGGGGCAGGCACTGCAACTTTTATGATACTTGGTAACGTATGTACACGCAGCTGTGGATTTTGTGCTGTTGCAACAGGTCGTCCCGATGCGGTTGATTGGGATGAACCGCAACGAGTTGCCGAAGCAATCCATTTAATGAAAGTAAAACATGCAGTAATCACAAGTGTTGACCGTGATGAGTTGAAAGACGGCGGATCAATCATTTGGTACAACACTATTAAAGCAGTAAAAGCGCTAAACCCGGATACAACACTCGAAACATTAATCCCCGATTTTAAAGGCCAAGCAGAAAATATACAACGTATTATTGATGCAGCACCTGAAGTTGTAAGTCATAATGTTGAAACAGTTGAGCGTTTAACAAAACAAGTTCGCATACAAGCAAAGTATCGCCGCAGCATTGAAGTGTTGCGTATTTTAAAGCAGGGTGGCATGCGCACAAAAACAGGTATAATGCTTGGACTTGGTGAAAAGAAAGAAGAAGTAATTCAAACGATGGAAGACCTTGCGGCAGCAAACGTTGATGTAATAACACTGGGGCAGTATTTGCAACCCACTCAAAAGCACTTACCCGTTCATCGCTTTGTTCATCCTGACGAATTTGCAGAACTAAGAGAAATTGGTTACGAACTTGGTTTCGATTACGTTGAAAGTGGACCATTAGTTCGTTCATCTTATCACAGCGAGCGTCATGTATTTCCTGGATACGGCAGAAAGAAATGGATGCAGGAAAAAGCACAAATGATTGTTGAATAGACTACAGTCTATCAAAAATGATAGCCTTTGTTTATTTGCTTATTCAGTAAATGTTTCTTGCCTAATCAAATTTTTGAACGTTATCACATAATCAATCTTGCTCCTCGCCTCATTGCCAGTTACGTACTCTAATAAAATATGGACGATAGTTATCTGCGTTTTTATATATATCATTTCCTTTAAAACTATTCGTACAATAACCAACAAGCAATTGTCCGTTTTGCATAAACTCCGTGTGCACTGTCGCATTGTATGTAATTATGTTTCCACCGGTTTGCGGAGTAGTATAAACCTTTCGTTTATTGATGAAAGGACCTACAGGGCTCGCAGCATCCCACAAATAAATATCAGCGCTAAGCAAAGCACCTTGCGATAGAAGATAAAACTTGTTGGCATATTTAAACACACTGTATTGTTCGCTTACGCTACCAACGAGCCTTGCGCTTTGTTTTTTATCGTTAACCCACGAAGTGCCATTATAGTATTCCATTTTTTTGAAGGGATCGCCGCGCGATGTGCGGCACACATGCATAAATTTGTTGTACTTGGTTGACTCGGCACCATAGATATAAACATAATCGCCTTCTTCGTATGTGCCCGAACTCCAATCAATCGTGGCATCCTTTGTTAATTGAATTGTTTTAATAAGAGTAAGACTCGGCAAGCTTAAAACACCAACAGCATTGCCAATTGTTTCAAAGCCAAAAAGTCCACCTTCATTGGTTGCTTTCACAATTACAAGCATAACATATAGGGTCTTTTTGTCTTTACTCACAAATGCACAGTTGGGCCATAGCTGATAAGGCTCATTAGCTTCAAAAAATGGTTTTGGGTTTGTAACAGTACCGTTATATAACGTGTTGAAACCACCCGTGGAATCTGTAAGTACAATTGTGCTGTGAATGAAAGGATCGTATGGGCGGTGACGGTCGGGAAAAACGGTATCAACGAATGAATCGCCAAATAACCACACTGATCTTCCATCAGGCAAAATATGTGAGTAGGCAACATCGCCGCCTGTCCATTGTCCCGCATCGTAGCGTGTAAACATACTGTCGAAGTCACTTGCAGGAACCGCTGTAATACCCCACGCGTTTGCATTTGCAGCGCTTGATGTTGCAATTGTGTTTTGGCTGATTTCTTTTTTGCAGGAGACAGATAATAAACAAAGCAGGCAAAAGAATGTCTTGTTCAGGTTCATAGTTTTTGTTTTAATACGTGGAATATTGATTTTTTTTGATTTATTTTTTTAATGAGCCCTGCTTTGCTGAAAAAAATTGGTGCTACAAAAAAAAGGCTCGAAAATATTATTGAGCAAATCAATTCTCGTTAAGTGATTTAAGTATCGCATTGCTTACTTTAGAGTCGAAGCATATCTCATAAAGTTTAATGATCGCCTGCGCCATTCCTTTAAAATTCACAAAAATTCTTCTTCACCTATCTCAATATCATTACCCAACCTTTTAAAAGTGGCAAAGCAACTTTTAAATCTATAACATAATAATACGTGCCAACAGGAAGAGGAGAGCCATTGTAAGTACCATTCCACGGTTTACCATATCCATGGGATGTAAACACAGCTTTCCCATAACGATTGAACACGCTGACTTCTGCATTAGGATAGGCATCAATTGCAGTAAGTTGCCATGTATCATTGATGCCATCCTTGTTTGGTGAAAATGCATTAGGCACGAGAACTTTCTTATACACTTTTACAAACACATCGTCTGTTGTTTCGCCGCAACCGGCTGGTGCTTGCACATGCAATGTATATGTTATATCGGTTGGCGGATTTACCGTTGGCTGTAATTTATTTGCACTGTTTATATATGTATCAGGTGTCCAAAAATAACCTGCAACAGAACCACTTGTATTACCGTTAAGTATTGTTTTGTCGCCCTCTATTATGCTAATGTCGGCTCCGGCACTCACGGTAGGTTTATGATACACTTTTACAAGTACTGTATCATCATCACTACATCCAGAATTATTGTTTGTTACCGTTACAATGTAGGCAATAGTGTCGGCAGGCGACGCCGTAGGATTAAAAACATTTGTATTTGATAATCCCGAAGCAGGTTGCCATGAATAAGTATCTCCGCCACTTGCATTAAGCGTAACAGATTTGCCTTCGCAAATACCGGTGTCGCTTCCTGCCTCTGCTATTGGTTTTGCTTTTATTGAAACGATTGTGGAATCTTGTTGAGAACAACCTGCATTCGTTGAAACCGTTACATAGTATTTTCCTGCTTCGGCAAGACCAACATCAGGTATTGTTGTAGTAAAATCGTTGGAAACAGATGTGCCCGAAGCTGCAAAATTATTCGGTCCTTTCCATTGATAGGAAGTGCCACCCGATGCAGTAAGTAAAAGTGTTGTTCCTTCGCAAACAGGACTGTTACTTGTTGCATTTGTTACAGGTTTTCCTTCCACCTTAAACTTAATGGTGTTTGAAACAATTCTGCAGTTTGGCGAATTAATATTTCCCGACTCTGCTACAGCAATACGATAATAATAAGTGCCGATACCTGTTGGTTTTCTTTTATACGTTGTTGTGGTTGCGCCTGTAATATCGTTCCAGTTAATATTGTCGTTGCTTGTTTGCCATTGATAAGAGGGATTAGAATAACCTTCCGAAACGTGTGCCTGCAGCGTGTATATTTTTGAGTCGTCATCACAAACAGCAGCGGTATCACCACTTCCCGTAATAGATGCGCTTACCAGCGGTCCGCATGGTTTAAATGTAATGTCATCCAATGCAAGATCATTGCCGCATCCGCCGGGTGCATTGTTGCGAATACGCACTACAACGTCGTTTACATTGGGTGGTGTTTTAAAATAAAAGCCATACTGTTTCCATGTTGGTACATTGTCTATATAAATATCGCCGGTGGTTAAACTATCGAGGCGTACACCGGCAGTTGTTTCAATGTAAAGTGTAAGATTTGGTTTGATGCCGTTGCCGTTACAAGCTCTCGAATTCAAAACATTTACAATCCATGCAGCAAATTCAAATGTTGTATTGGCGCATAAACCCCTAACAGTATCAACATAAAAATCTCCCGGTTGGTACGATGCATTTACAAGCATAAAATAACCATTCGCATCGCCCGTATGGTCACGTGAGAGTGTATGCCAAGTTCCGTTGAAGCAACCGGAAGAGCTGTTTACCACTGTATAAAAACCATCGTTAGGACAAGAGCTTGTTGTAAAATAATAAGAAGTTGCAGCCGCTTTAAGGGGATTACCAATACCAGAACCGGAACCAAAAGTAATGTTCACAACAGGATCTCCGAGACTTCCGTTGCACAATTGCCCCAAACAATTTTTTGTTGTAAACAGGACTAATACAAAACAGATATTTTTAAATGTCTTCATCGGGGCAATAAAAATAGGATTTAGAATTGTTTGCAGTTATAAGATTTTTTGAATGCAATAAAACGATCGGTATTCCAGAAAATTTTTCCACAACTAAAAATTTTTCGCTGTCTTCAGAACATGTTTACGACGAGGGAAAACTTAGTTCAAAATATCAATATGCACTTACTAAAAAATATTTCTCTTCTCATAAAGTATAACGATAAAAAAAATAAAATCGGCAAGCGAAAAAGCACGAAACGAGGCACACAGTTTGCTTATATATTTTTAGCTGAACCTATTTATTTGAACCTATAGCAAAAGGAGATAATTGGCTTAAGATTGTGACAATGCTTTTTGTGTGTTACCATTTCATGTTTTACCTGCTGGTGAAATAATTATACTCACCCTTCTGCTGAAATTAGTTCTACACAAAACCTTCTTCACTCTTAAGACTATAACTACGGCACACCGGTACAATCGCTTCTTATCATTCAATAATCTAAAAATATAAGTTATGAAAACGAAGACTTTTTTCACAGGCATTTTTGGTGGAGGAAAGACTGATGATCCCACTGGCCAAATTAAACCTGCACCTGTAACAATTACAGCTTATTCGCAGCCCGATGTTTTACAAAAAAGAATGAAGGAGGAAAAATTAACGCATGGACAAACAGTTACTGCAAACCTGTCACCTGTGCGGCTTGAGTTTAATTATGGAGAAGTAGTAATGTATTTTTGCCCGATGAAGACTATACAGGTATTGGAAACTGTAAATGCAGGTGATGGTGGAAGCATTCCCGGAGAAGCTAAAGTGGAAGGCTTGAACATACCCTGTAATTGCAAATCTGGTTTTTACAAATTAAAAAATGTAATCTTAACTTCCAACGGAACCATTCAGGTAAAAGCAACTGAAAAAACTGCATGGGAAGAAGTAAGATTTTAATTGCAGGGCAATTAAACCGCGACTTGTTTCAACTCTTCGGAACAAACACATGGATATATAGAAACACTTCTGCTCTTATTTATGAATGAATATTAAGGGCTGTGCTATCTTATATCTATGTGTTTTTCTACGTTTTAAATAAGACTGCTTTTTTAACTAAAAATTTGTCGGTGAAATTTACTATTCCACAAATATTTTGGGTTCCTCGGTTGTCCTAAGGTAAAGATAAGTCCCCGTGGAGAGCTAATTACTATATTCTTTCATCTGCGTTTTCAATGGATAAAATGTAACACGCAAAGCGGCTTTCTTGCTCAATAAAGAATTAAACTGTACAAGAGTGCGACGCAACGACAGTTGATAGTTGCAATGCAGTTGGGTTCATAAAAAAGTAATTGAAAAAAATTTAACCTTACACCTTACACCTTCAACCGTTTTACGCTCTCTTTCTGTAACTTATCACTGCCCACGTATTTAGTACTGCTGCAAAACCAAGCACAGTGAAAAGATGATTGCGTATGTCTGGTATGTTGCTTCCTTTTAAAACTACCATACGCATTACTTCAATGAAGTATGAAACAGGGTTGAGGCGTGTTATCCATTGTGCCCATTGCGGCATACTGTCTATGGGTGTATAAAGACCGCTGAGGAGAATAAAAATCATCATCATAAAAAATGAAATGAGCATGGCTTGTTGCTGTGTGCCGCAATATGTTGAAATGAGCAAACCCAATCCCAGCAAGGCAAGCAGATATACACCTGCAAATACATAAATGGTAAAGAGACTGCCTGCCGGTACAATACCATAAGCGAGATATGCAATGGCAAGACCAATAGATAAAATGATGAGACCAAGTATCCAGAAAGGGATAAGCTTGCCCAATATGAAATGGTATTTTTTTATGGGCGTTACATTTATTTGCTCGATGGTGCCTATTTCTTTTTCGCGTACAATATTCATGGATGCAAGAAACGACCCTACCATTGTTACAAGCACTACAAGTATGCCCGGCACCATAAAATCTTTGTAATTCATTAAAGGGTTGAAACGGTTTGAATAAGTGATGTCAATATTTGTTTCGGCACTGAAGCGCGGCATTTGTATCCACTTTAAACGTATGTCGTGATTGTAATCGTTGATGATGCTTTGTAAATACGAAGAACCAAGACCAGCCTTTACTCCATTAATGGCATTCACCGCCATAAACAAATTAGATGATTGTTCTTTAATAAGATCTTTTTCAAACGATGCTGGTATTTCGAGAATAATGTCTGCACGCTCATGTTCTATTTCGTGGAGTGCAGTGTTGTATGATGAAGTGTATTCATCGAGATGAAAATATCCTGATGAAGTTATTTTTGAAATCAACTGCTGTGTATATGTTCCGCGGTCATGATCAATTACAGCAAGATTAATATTCTTTATTTCATAATCTGCTGCCCATGGCAATATCAAAAGCTGAATTGCCGGCATCATAAATATTACACGAAGAATGGATGGATCGCGGAATATTTGCCTGAACTCTTTTTGAAGAAGAAATTTTAAAGTGCGCATTGTAATATGATTTTTTAGATGCCTCCTTCGTCGGCATGACAAGCTTTGGTTTTTTGTTGAGATAATGAATAAAATTTTCAACTGTGTTACTACTGTTTGTCATGCCGAAGTATGAGGCATCTGGTTTTTTATTTATCTCGATTTCTCATCTCAAAATTCATAATTGCAGATTTATATTCTCATCATTCACCACTTCACGCTAACCTTATCTTAAACTTCTTTATTGCTAACGATAGAAGAAACACTGTCATACCTGCAAGTATGAGCGTTTCTTTCCACACACCTGTTACATCAAGTCCTTTTATCATCACCGATTTTACAATTTGATAAAACCATCTTGCAGGAACTATGTGCGATAACACACGCAATGGCAGCGGCATATTCTCTATTGGGAACATAAAACCGCTCAGCATTATTGTTGGTAAAAACATTCCCGTAAGCGATATGAACATCGCAACTTGTTGCGAATCTGTTAAAGAAGAAATAAGCAGTCCAAACGATAGACAAGTAATGGTAAATAATATGGCTTCTGAAACAAGCAGAAACAAGCTTCCATTGATAGGCACATTCAACACAAATGCACTCAACAATAAAATGCTGCTGATGTTTACAGTGCTCAACAACAAGTATGGAACTGCTTTTGCAATGACAATTTTCAATGGTTGTATGGGTGATACAAGCATCACTTCCATAGTACCCATTTCCTTTTCACGCACGATTGTTATGGCGGTCATCATAGTGCACACAAGCATCAGTACCATTGCCATAACACCGGGAACAAAACTATAAGCCCCTTTCATTTGCGGGTTGTATAACATGCGTACCTGCGTATTAATCGAGTAGGGAACTTGCTTTGCATCGGTTAACTGTTGCTGATAATCTTTTATAATGACAGAAGCATAATTGATAAGTGTTGTTGCTGTATTTGGATCAGATGCGTCTGCAATCAATTGCACCTGTGCAGTGTTGAAATGTTTAAGATCATCACCAAACGTTGAAGGCAGTACCAAGATGATCTTTGCATCGTTTCTTTTAAATGTTGCATCAATTTCATCCGGGTTGTGCAGCATAGCAGCAAGATCAAAATATTTGCTTGCATTTATTTCGTTGATGAGTTGTTGTGTTGCTGCATCGTGTGACTGATCAAGAACCGCAATCTTTGAATTCTTTACTTCATTCGTAAGTGCAAAACCAAAGATGATAATCTCTACAATGGGCATCACCAGCAGGATAAACATAGTACGTTTATCACGCAGTATGTGATAAAATTCTTTTCGAACGAATGAGAGAAATTGTTTCATAAACCCCCTATCCCCCTAAAGGGAAATTATTTTTTAATTAAATGACTATCCGCTTATATCCTACTTAGTGAACTTTGTGCTGTATTTTTCTTTGTATTCTTTGTGCTCTGGCTGTTTTGTACCACAAAGAATACAAAGCGTTGCACCAAGGACCCGAAGTTTGAAAAGAGGTTGATCTATGCTGATAGTCATTTTTAATTATAATTTTTCCGTCAAGAAATATTATCACGCAGAGCTAAAGAGTGCACTGAGAAAAAGCGTATAATGTTTGTCTATCTCTGCGTACCCAGCGGTCTCAGCGTGAGACAATTCAATGTTTAACTAAACGACATTGACTCACCATTGACCACTCACTACTCACCATTCACTACTCACTTCTGCTCGCTTTCCTCGCCAACTGCAAAAACACTTCATCCATTGAGCTTGCTTCATATTTACGTTTTAATTCTGAAGGTGAATCAAGCGCATCAATTCTTCCATCCACCATAATCGAAACCCGATTACAATATTCCGCTTCATCCATATAATGTGTTGTAACAAAAATGGTAATGCCTGTTTCGGCAGCTTCATAAATAAGATTCCAAAACTCTCTTCTTGTTACAGGATCAACGCCTCCTGTTGGTTCATCTAAAAAAACCAGTTGCGGTTCATGAAAAATAGCAACGGAAAAAGCAAGCTTTTGTTTCCATCCCAAAGGCAATGAACGAACAAGTTTATCTGCTTCCTCTTCTAAGTGCAATTGTTTAATAAGATAGGCAGTTTTGTCTTTGATGAACTTATCGCTCTTACCATAAATACCGCCATAAAATCGAATGTTTTCACGAACGGTAAGGTCTTCATATAAAGAGAATTTCTGACTCATGTAACCAATGCTCTTCTTTATTTTTTCGGTTTGTTTATATACATCATAACCCGCAATGTTTGCTTTTCCTGATGTTGGCAAACTCAAGCCGCAAAGCATACGCATAGCAGTTGTTTTACCAGCGCCGTTGGCGCCAAGAAAACCAAATATTTCACCTTTATGTACCTCAAATGAAATGTGGTCTACTGCTGTAAAATCGCCAAAGCGTTTAGTAAGTTCTTCAGTTACGATGATTTTGTGGTTTGCCATTTTTATTTTTTCATCAACTGCAAAAAACAATCTTCAATATTCGGCTCTGTCTTTTTTATTTCAATCGCTTTGTTGCCTTTTTGTTCGAGATAATTTTTAAATTCATTTTCGACAATTCCGTTCTTCATAACTGCATGATGGTATTCTCCGAATGAATAAGCATCTTTTATTTTCTCGTAAGCATTTAGATCACTTAAGAGTTTGTACATATTTTCAGCTTTTACTGCGAGGATTGTTTCTTTAAAAGCATCTGTTATTTCTTTTGGGGAGCCAACGGAAAGAAATTTACCCTCCTGCATCAATGCAACGCGATCACATAAACTCGCTTCATCCATATAAGGTGTTGAAACGAGAATGGTAATTTCCTGTTGTTTCAGTCGCTTCAGCATCTCCCAAAATTCTTTTCTTGAAACAGCATCAACACCTGTTGTTGGTTCATCAAGGAATAAAACAACGGGACGATGAATGAGCGCACAACTCAATGCCAGTTTCTGTTTCATGCCGCCGGATAATTTTCCCGCCTTTCTTTTTTTGAAAGGTTCTATCTGCGAATAAATATCTTTCACCAAATCATAATTCTCTTCAATAGAAGTGTTGAAAATAGTGGCGAAGAAGTTCATGTTCTCTTCAACAGTAAGATCCTGGTACAATGAAAAACGACCGGGCATATAACCCACTTTATTGCGAATGGCTTTATAATCTTTTACAATGTCGGAACCATCAACAGTGGCAGTGCCGCCATCAGGAAGCAACAATGTTGTAAGCATGCGGAACAAAGAAGTTTTACCTGCGCCGTCCGGCCCAATAATTCCAAACAATTCACCTTTCTCAACTTCAAACGAAACACCCTGCACAGCATTCACTACTGCCTTCTTTGTTCCATAATTTTTAGAAAGATTATTTACTACAACAGAAGCCATTTCGATATTTACGATTTATGATTTACGATTTTGAGATTTGAGATTTACGATTTGTCGTTACTGCTTTCACTAATAAACCAACCAATAAACTAATTAACCAATAAACTAATTAACCAATAAACTAATTAACAATTCAACTACCTTACACCTTACGCCTTCAGCCTTTCACCTTACTGCATTCAATCCCACTTCTCCATACATTCCAATCTTTAAGTAGCCGTCATTTTTTACTCTTACTTTTATTGCATAAACAAGATTGGCTCTTTCATCTTTTGTTTGTATGGTTTTTGGTGTAAACTCCGCTTTATCAGAAATCCATATAATAGTGCCAGGATAAGTTCTGTACTTGTTTGCGCCACTGTCAACATACACTGTTACTTGCTGATTCAATTTTACCTGAGATAACTGCACTCCTGTTATATATGCCCTCAAATTGATGTAACTCAAATCTGCAATTTTATACAATGCTTTTCCCTGAGCAGTTATTTCTCCCTGCTCTGCATATTTTGCAAGCACTGTTCCTGATGTGGGGTTTACAATATTTGCCTTTGATAATTGTTCATTTATTTGCGCAACTTGTTTTTGCAATGGTGCAGCTTCACTCAGAACACTTCTGTTTTGAGTGCCTGTATTACTCAATTGCACTTTTATTTGCTGTTGCGTTACCTGCATTTGTTTTTGCATTTGATCAACCTGTGAATTCATATCATCCAGTTGCTTTTGCGTTGCTGCTCCTGCTTTTACAAGATTTTGGAAGCGGTTTCTTTCACGTACCAATTGTTCCATTTGCGATTGCTGCACCGCAAGCTGATCTTTCAACATGTTTACCTGTGGCTGCACATCTGAAGTTTTTTGTGACAATGAATGAATGCTTGCGAGCACTTGTTGCTTTTGTAAAACAAGATTGGTAGAGTCAATATATCCTACAACTTGCCCTTTGCTTAAATTATCGCCTTCTTGTACATTGAATGAAAGCAATTGCCCGTTTTGTTCTGCCGATACAATTACTTCATCCGATTCAAATGTTCCCGAAGCATCAAACTTGTTATCATTTGAATTGCATGATTGTATGGTTAAAAAGCTTGCTGCTGCTATAAATAAAATCCATTTCATAAAATCAGTTTTATTGAGTTCTAAGTGCTTCTGCTTCATCCCCCTTTAGGGGTTAGGGGCTTACTTCTTTATTGAAGCAATGATAAGTTGTGGGACAAGCTTTTTTCTTTCATCCATCAAGTCATCAAATTGTTTTTTGCTGATGCCACCCACCAGTTCGAGTATTGGTCTGGCAGCAAAAGGAAACACACACAGGGAAAGCATGTTCATTAATAATTGAGCAGGATGTACAGCTTTTATTTTTCCCTGCTTTATTTCTTTTTGTATTTGCTGAAAAAATTGGTTTACCGGCGGCTTTCGATTACCCCACATTTTTTTTACCAAAGCTTCTGGCTGCTGGTTTATCTCGTTTAATATGAATACAGGCAAATAGGGTGTTTTTTTTATTTGATCAATATATTCCATGCAAAACATTTCAATCTTTTCAACAACGCTTTTATCCGATTCAAACAGCTCGTTTATTCTTGGTAAAAAATCTTTTACCACTTCTTTAAAAATTGTTTCAAACAATTTTTCCTTGCTTCTGAAATAATAGTGCAACAACGCTTTATTAATTCCTGCAGCATCAGCAATATCCTGCATACGTGCTCCCGTCATTCCTCTTGTTGTAAAAACCTTTTTTGCGGCTGCAAGAATTTTTTCTTCTGTTGACCTATCAAGTTCTTTTTTAACCATATAATTTAACCAAATGGTTAACAAAGGTAAGATGTGAATTTAAAAAAGAGAAATTAAAATTTTGAATGCGACTCACCCCAAACCTTCTCCAAAGGAGAGGCGAAGATTGAAGGAGAGAGAAAACGTTAGGTTGCAATGGATAACAAAACAACTTCGTAAATTGAATAGTGTATCACCCAATCAATAAATGCGTATATGAAAAATAAACGACTGCCTTTTATAGTGGCACTGGTGTTTCTCATCTTTTTTGTCATCTCCTTTCTTACAAATATTCTCGGTCCTCTTGTGCCAAACATCATTGACAGCTTTCATCTTAGCCTTGCACTTGCAGGTTTTTTACCTTTTTCCTTTTTTGTAGCTTATGGTGTAATGTCAATACCAGCGGGCATTTTAATAGAAAAGTTCAGTGAAAAGCTTGTACTGATACTTGGCTTTGCACTTGCTTTGGCAGGCGCAGCAACGTTTGTGTTTTTTACGAGTTATACAATGGCATTGTTCTCATTATTTACTATTGGTCTTGGAATGGCGATGCTGCAGGTGGTTATAAATCCTTTATTGCGTATTGCCGGTGGTGAGGAGCATTTTGCATTCAATTCTGTACTTGCTCAATTATTTTTTGGTGCTGCATCTTTTTTAAGTCCATGGTTGTACAGTTATCTTGTACAAAATCTTCATACACAAAAAAATAATCTTCTACTCGATGTATTAAACAAACTTGTGCCTCAGCATCTCGAATGGATTTCTGTTTACTGGGTATTTGCCATTGTTGTTTTGCTCATGATTATTGTAATTTGGGCAATACGTATTCCCAAACTTGAATTAACGGAAGAAGAAAAAATCGGCACGGCAGATACATTTAAAGAGCTGCTCCAAAACCGTTACACTTATCTCTTTTTTCTTGGAACATTTATGTATGTAGGCGCAGAGCAAGGCATCGCAAACTGGATTTCAAAATTTTTACAAACATATCATGGTTTAAAGCCCGAAACCGTTGGTGCATCTGCCGTTGCATGGTTCTGGGGATTAATGACAATAGGTTGCTTGCTAGGTCTCGGACTTTTGAAATTGTTTGACAGCAGAAAAATTTTGTGTGTGTTTGTTACAGGCGCAGCCACCTCACTTTCATTCGCACTATTTGGCAGTGCAAATGTTGCGGTGATTGCTTTTCCGCTCGGTGGTTTTTTTGCATCGGTGATGTGGTCAATTGTTATTTCGCTTGGTTTGAATTCTGTTGCCAATCATCATGGTACTTTAGCTGGTATTCTTTGTACAGGTATTGTGGGAGGTGCAGTGGTTCCTGCAGTAATTGGCAGCGTTTCAGGCTTAATCGGGCTAAGAGGAGCAATGTGTATCATTTATCTTACGCTTGCATATTTATTCAGCATGGGTTTGTGGGCTAAACCTTTGGTGAACAATGAACAAACGTTGCGCGATATTTTTAACTTAAGAAAATCGGTGACGGGAAATGTTGAATAAGATATTTTTGTTACGGGCTGGAGTATTTTATGGCATCACCTGTTGCGTCGCATTCCGTTCATCATTCTTCTTTCAATTGGACTGTAGCATACATTTATGTCTCCTTCTCGATACTATTTTAAGGAAGGAATGGTACCAGCATAGTATAAGTTTTTAAGACCCGAATCGCTTAAAAAATTAGTTGAAGATTTTTGGCATAACATTATTACACATTTATCCGTTGTGCAAACTATTTTCGGTTATTATTTTTACTTTCATCAAAACTACACTATGGAAAAACACACTTTTTTATTAGCGGTTATTGTAACGCTTGTTTATTCAACAGGCTGCGCTAATAACGAACCTTCTTCTGCAGCTAACAATAACGTCTCAGATACCAGCAGTTCACCGCCTGTTGAAACGAAAGCACCGAACAGCAATTATAAACCTGCATTCAGCGGGCAAACAAGAATTGGCAGCGTTAAAACATCTACATCTTACAAAGCAGAGAAAATTGCTGAAAAAATAGAAAGTCCTTTTGCGATTGTAACAATGCCTGATGGAAAATTATTCATCACGTCAAAATCAGGATATGGAGAAATACATGATACAAGCGGAAGGCTTATAAAAAAGATTACAGGTTTTCCTGCCGTTGTTTTCGCAGGACAGGGTGGTTTGCTCGATGTTGCGTTCGACCCACATTTTGCCACCAATAAAATAATGTATTGGAGCTTTTCAGAAAATTATTCTCCCGGTAATTTAACAGCCGTTGCCAAAGGGATATTGAATGAAGCAGCCGGTAAGATTGAAAATGTATCGGTTATATTTCGTGCCACACCGGCATTAAACAGCAACCTGCATTTTGGTTCACGCCTTTTGTTTGCTAAAGATGGAAATCTTTTTGTAAGCGCGGGTGAGCGTTCCATTCTTGAGGGCAGAGCGCAGGCGCAAAAATTGGAGTCGCATCTTGGAAAAATTTTTAAAATAACGACCGATGGCAAACCTGCACCGGGCAATCCTTTTTTAAATAAAGCGGGTGCAATGCCGGCAATATATTCTTATGGACATCGCAATGTGCAGGGGCTTGCGATAAACCCTGCAACAGGAGAATTATGGGAAGCTGAATTTGGTCCGCGTGGTGGTGATGAGATAAACATTATACATGCCGGTAAAGATTATGGCTGGCCCACTATTACTTATGGTATTGAATATAGCGGTGAAAAAATTGGTGATGCCATTCAGCAGAAAGCAGGTATGGAGCAGCCTGTTTATTATTGGGATCCTGTAATATCGCCCAGCGGTATTTGTTTTTACAGCGGTGATGCTATACTGGAATGGAAGAATAATTTGTTTGTTGCTGCATTAAGCGGTCAACATATTGACAGGCTTGTGATTAAAAATAATAAAGTGGTGGGTGAAGAAAGATTGCTTGCCGATAGGAATAAACGTTTTCGCGATGTAACTTATCTCAACAATATGTTATACGCCATTACCGATGATGGAGAGATATATAGAATTAGTAAAAAGTAAAATACAGCAAAATAGAAAAGGAGTGAAAACTTTTTTTGTCAAATTTTATTTTCGCTAAAAGAAATCCGATAATATTTAGTGCATCATGAAGCCAGTCTGATACTGGCTTTTATTGTATCCGAAGTCCTGCTGCGCAAAGACTACGGATGGCAGAAGACCGGTTTCTTAAGCAGATGGCATAATCGTTATTTTAAAAGTTAATAGAAAGTGTTTACAACCGTAATTTAAATAACTGAAGCTGATAAAACAGCTAACGACGTTAAGATGGATTTAAGAATCTATCAATTGTGAAACTTCAGATGACAAACGTTAGTAACACAGGTTTCACATTATCAACAAGGTTTATAGGTAACAAGTATCGCATTATTATTAATTTCTATGCTGTAATCCTATGCAAAGGCTTTGGATAGCCCGGTTGAAAAGCAGCCAACTTATGGCTCACAATATTGCAACCGGTTCGGGTAATTGTTTCTTCTATGGCATCTGCAACTATTTGTTGCAGCAATTGAGGAGTTGTTTGTACACGTGCATTGATTAATATATCAAGCTGATTACAATGGTGAAGTTTTGTTTCCGTATCATTCTGCTTTATTCCGGTTGTGGTATAACTGATTCTTTTATGCCACACATCATCAGACAATAAAAATTTAAGATGACCTATTGTATATCCTGCCTGTTGTATTGTGTTATTAATAGTGTTGATGAAGAGCAATGCAACTTCTGCTGCAACCAATTCATAAGTTTGGATTGATAGTTTTTGATCAAGCCATGCAAGCATTGCCTCGCCTGCACCATACACATCATAATCAAGCTCGAGAGAATTACGATGTGCAGGAACAGTAAAATCGTTCAACATTTGTATCCAATTACGAACATCATTTTCATCATAAGCATTCATACAAATGATGTTTTTACCGGGATAGCTTCTCTCAACCATTTCCTTTACATATTCTAATTCATCCTGCTCAAGCAAATCTGTTTTGTTTATCACAATAATATCTGCTTCTTCAAGCTGTTTTCTGTAAATGTATTGTACTGCTTCTTCTATAAAACACGATGTGCCTTTCATTATCGAATGCATAAGATATGCATCTGCAAAAACACTTATTACAATTTTTGCCTGCTGATGTTTAAACGAAAACGGTTTTGCAACAGTAGCCACAAGATCTGTACATGAACCTACCGATTCTGCGAAAATAATATCAGGGTGTTCAGAGGAGATTAGGTCGGCAACCTTTTCTTCCAACTTATTAAACCTGCAGCAAAGGCAACCATTCGCAACTTCTCTGTTGGGTAAATAAAGACTTTGTAAGTATGCACTGTCAACCTGCTGCATTCCCTGATCGTTTGTAATAACTGCTGTTTTTATTTTTTGATTAATGAGTTGTTTGCATGCGTTGGCAATAGCAGTTGTTTTGCCGCTGCCTAAAAAGCCGTTGACTAAATAGAAAATCATATCTCTTTTTAACTGTAAAATTGATGACTATAATATTTCTACCGAAAAAATTTAACCTTCCGACACGCAGAGTTGAATAGCATTTCTTTTGATGTTGTATGAAAGATATTTTTACAATCCGAAATTTGCCGATGAGAGAACAGGGTGTACAAGTGAGTGACACAACCAAAGCATCATAGTATTAACATAGCTAAGTACATAATCACCACAATTATCCTCATTGTATAAAATAACAAAACGTGAGACGGAAATTTTATTTTCACATCTCACGTTTCACGTCTCACGACCCGCGATTATTGATATTGTATATAAACAGGTTGTGGCTTCAATTTCAATACATCTTCCGGCTGCATTTCTTTTAATGCATTTACACGTTTGGTGTCGTTCTTATAAAATATTTTGAAGCCGGTAAACTGAACGGGTTCCGGATAGATGAACGATTTATATGTATTTATTTTTCTTGCTTTTATGCCCCATCCATCCATGTCCATTACGATCTGAACTTCGGGATGCGTTTTTATTTGTTTGTAATTTGTAACCATCGCTTGTGTGAAACGGTGTACCACAAATATTTTCGGCGGCAGGTTGTACTTCTTTACAATACTTGCAAGATAATTTGTAGTGTAATTTATATCGGCTGCATCCATTGTGCCAATAACAGTGCCCGGAGCCTTGCCTGTCTTCATAGAGAATTCCGGATCTATACCAAGATGCACATCGGGCATTGCCAAATATTTTTCAAACTCTGGTAACTCTTTTTGAATAGTGCTTGCACCAACTTGTATATCTATAAACACAAGCGCATTTATTTGGTGTGCCCAACTGATGATGGTATCAATTTGTTTAAAAGGCATGCGTAAACGGTACGTGTTGCCTTTGCCCGGAGAGCCTTGCGCAGTTACTGCAATGTAGTGTAGTGCAGGTATGGCGGGGATTGTGCTGTCTGCTTTTGTCCATTTCTCTACTTCTGCTTTTAATTTCTTTATCATTTCATCTTTTGGATACTCACCCAACACACCCATTTGTTTTGAGTAAAGATTTCCATAATAAGCAACAATTCTTTTAAATGGTAAAATTGCCTCAGCAACCGGATAATCTGTTTTTACGGGCCAACGACCGGAGCTATCACCCTGACTTATATACTTTAATAAGCGATTGTATTCGTTTGTATCGAGAGCAGGTTTTACAGGGTGGGTATTGAGCGTTGAATTAACTGCAAGGGTTTTTGCTGAATCGGCAACAGCGACTGTTTGCGCATTGTTGGGACTACATGAAATTACGAACGATGCAACAGCTACATACGCAAGCACCTTCTTCACAGGAATATACATTGGCATAATAATTTTAGTTTTTTAAAAACGAATAAACTTAGAGTATAGTGTTCATCTACAAAAAAATAAAATTTTATACCAATGTTGATTGTGGAAATGTTTTTTTTGAAAATTATAATCAATATTTAATCAATTCACGTGAACGGGTTGTTTAAAGAGATGTGTGTAATTTTTACAATCTGATACTTTTGTTTGCAATCCATTCCTGTTTTATTTGTTTTTTCCGCATAGCTTTTAAAAGATGGTGGTTTTCTAACCAAAACCTTTTCCACATCACTCGTTAATGATTCATTTCTTCCATTGAGCACTTCTGTAAATAATAATATTTTTAAAATCCATTAATCGGGATATTAAAAGTGTTTAACATCTTTGTGGTTGTGGTAGTTCTGAATGTAATCTCCTCTCCTACTCTTTCCCAAGTTTCTTACTTCTTTCATTCTTATAATTTCTTTTCAATTAACCAATAATGTCCAAAAGGATCTTTTATCTCACCTTGCCGGTAGCCATACTCGTAATCGTTTGCCGGCGACACTAACGTTGCTCCTGCATCAACTGCTCTTTGTATAACACCATGAACATCGTTGGTAAACAAACCAATAAGTGTAGTTGTTCCATCGTGTTTTTCGGGATTGAATAAATTGGTTCTTTTTGTTTCTTCATGAATATGGAATATAGCGCCATCAATAGACAATTCGGCAACATGCAAAGTGCCGTCGTCGTTGTTGAAGCGCAATAGTTCAACTGCTCCAAACGCTCTTTCATAAAAGCTGATATCTGTAACGCCATTTTTTATAAAAAGCTGTGGGGCAAAAAATGTTTTGTCTGTTGGATTCATAAGGAAGATTTTATTTAGTATGAAATAAATTTGGTGTTTAAAGTTTTATTGCAGGTTTTGATGTTTTCACCAAGTTTGTTCAATGCTTGTATTTTCATTTGCACTCGTCATCTTCCATCTGCTTCTATTTATTATCATGTTCTTCGCTATCCATATTGTACCATTTATTTCTGTTGATTGCGTTTTATCGGTAAAAGTAAACCCTGCTTTTTCATAGCATTTTATTCCGGCAATATTCCAGTCGTACACGTTTAGCTCAACTTCATCAGCATTTAATTTTTCAAATGAATATTTCAATAATTCATTCATAAGCATTACGCCAATTCCTTTCCCACGATTAAATGTATCACCTACTATCACTTTATCAAGTTTACACGTATTATCACTATTTAAAATTATTTCTGCATGTCCTATCGTTTTGTTTTGTAGTATATCAACAACGTTAAATGCGATACTTTTTTCATCATTTAAGTATTTTTGAAGCTGCGATGCAGTTAAAGGATAAGTAAAATATCTTCCGGCAATTGTAACCAGCAATTCTTCATTATTAATCCATGAAATAAGCATATCGAAATCGGATGGTTGAAATGGAGTTAGCTTTATCATAAGAGGTGTTTTTTTACAGAACAAACAATCGCGTAAACATTAAAAGTAAATGCTGCTTATAATTCCTCCAAATATTTTTGTTTCATGTGCCATCATTTTATTTCGGCATTTTATAAATTCAACATGCTACAATAAAAAGTGACCTTGAGTTTTGCCGAATAGCGTTACCAACAGTACAAGTGAGTGACACAATAAAAGTTTAATAGCAGCAATACAGTTCAGTTAATCATTACTATATTTATTCAAAACAAAATTCTTTAATTGTTTAAACTATTTTTCTCCTTTCACTCACAAGCTTTTCTCTGGCAATTTGCTCTGTAAAGTAAATTGTATCAAGTTAGAAACCCAACAGATTTTAAAGTGAAACGATAGGTTTTATTTCATTCCTTTATCAACGCATAAACCACTTCCTCACTCTCATCAACATCTCTGATTTTTTTAAAATTATTTTTCACCAACAACTTTATCGAGCTTTCATTATCCGTATGTGTGTATGCTTCTATACGTTTTAGTTTCATATTTTCAAAACCATATTCTATAACTTTCAAAAAAGCCTCCTGCATTATACCTTTTCCGTGATAATCGGGAATAAGTTCATAACCTATTTCTGCTGTATAATTTTCTTTTGAAATATTCCATAAACAAATTGTGCCTATTAAAGAAAGATTTTCTTTAAACATTATTGCCCAATACAAACTTTCATTGTTTTGTATGGCGTTGTTTATTTTATTGATAAATTCTTTTGCATCTTCAAGAGAATTAGCTTTTGGTCGGTTCAAATATTTGTTAACACCCTCATCTGAACGAAGCTTAAATATTTCGTTCGCATCATTCGCATTCAGTTGTCTTAGAATCAAGCGCTCTGTAAATAAATCGGGAAAAGGAGTAAAGTTCAATTGCAGCATACGTTTATTTTATTCAAACTTATAAATTTTTTATGTGGTACCTTGTGTTTCTATGTGTCTATGTGGTTTGAGCATCACCGGCAAACTATTAACAAAATCAAAATTTGCCTTGTATGCATCTGCTCTTATATCTTTGCACATGGCAACACTAATTGATTCTCCTACAAAAAAGACGAATAACAAAAGATTTTTTGGTGAAGGTCTCACCTTCGACGATGTATTGTTAATGCCGGCTTACAGCCAGATTTTACCACGTGAAGTAAATATTCAATCGAAGCTTACTAAATCAATTACGCTCAATGTTCCTATGCTTTCTGCAGCAATGGATACTGTTACCGAAGCAAGCCTTGCTATTGCATTAGCACGTGAGGGCGGACTTGGCATTTTGCACAAGAACATGACGATTGAAAGACAAGCAGAGCAAGTGCGAAAAGTGAAGCGTAGCGAAAGCGGTCTAATCGTTGACCCTATTACACTACAAGACGATTCAACTATTGGTGATGCTTTACGCATAATGAAAGAAAACAGAATTGGCGGCATTCCAATCATTGATAACAGTAATAAACTTGTTGGCATTCTTACAAATCGCGATTTGCGTTTTGAAACCGACAAAACAAAGAAGGTAAAACATGTAATGACGAAAGAAAATCTCATCACTGCACCTGATGGAACCGATTTAAAAAAGGCCGAGAAAATTTTACACCAATATAAAATCGAAAAATTACCTGTTGTAGATAAACAAGGAAAACTAATCGGTTTAATCACTTATCGTGATATTCTTCAATTAAGAAATTTTCCTAATGCCGTTAAAGACTCTATGGGTCGTTTGCTTGTGGGTGCAGCGCTCGGCATCACAAAAGATTTACTTGAAAGAGCCGCTGCCTTACAAAAAGTAGGTGTTGATATTGTAACACTCGATAGTGCGCATGGTCATAGCAAAGGCGTTTTGGACGCAGTAAAAAATTTGAAAAAGAATTTTAAAAACCTGCAAGTGATAGCTGGAAATGTTGGCACCGCTGAAGGTGCAAAAGCAATGGCAGATGCAGGAGCAGATGCAGTAAAAGTGGGTATTGGTCCCGGGTCAATTTGCACTACACGAATTGTTGCCGGTGCGGGGGTGCCGCAGCTTACAGCCATTATGGAAGCAGCATCTGCCCTAAAAGAAAAACAAATTCCGCTTATTGCAGATGGTGGTATTCGTTACACAGGCGATATGGTTAAAGCATTGGCAGGTGGCGCAAATGTTGTAATGATGGGCAGTGTGTTTGCCGGTGTTGAAGAAAGTCCCGGTGAAACAATTATTTATGAAGGACGTAAGTTTAAAGAATATCGTGGCATGGGTAGTATCGGCGCCATGCAACAAGGCAGCAGCGACCGTTATTTTCAGGATGTTGAAGATGATATAAAAAAATTAGTTCCGGAAGGCATTGAAGGTCGCGTAGCGTACAAAGGAAATCTTAGTGAAGTGGTTGCACAGTTTGTTGGCGGACTTCGTTCAGGAATGGGTTATTGCGGCGCAAAAAATATTGATGAACTACAACAAGCAACATTTGTAAAAATTACGAATGCCGGTATGCGTGAAAGCCATGCACATGATGTGGAGATTACAAAGGAAGCTCCTAATTATAGCAGGAGATAATTTTGGTTTGAATGTTTCAATGTTTGAGTGTTTACATGTTGAAGCAATATTGAAATTAATTATCAAACAATCCAACTTTCAAAGTTGTTGAACAAAAAATACATTCAGAATCATTACCGGTTTGCGAGCCACTCTGCAAGATATATCGCATACAATTGTTTTAATTGACCACCAATTCCTGTAACTGTAAGCAATGAATGATAGTGTGCCACTCTTGCTTCATCGTTATTGTACATTGCATTTAATGATTGAATTACCCAAAAAATTTTGTGATGCATTGCATGAACCCTGTTACCGGGAAAAGCTTCTTCAGGAGAAGATGCATCTAAGATAAAATTGAATCTTTCATCAGGTTTATCAAGCTTGCTTTGTATTGACATACTGAATGCGGTAATAAGCAATTGAATTAAAGGAGCATATTCATTAAAATGATTTTTTAGTTTTTCAAGTTTCAATGCAATATGAAACTTAGGCATACTGTTTAATACTGCGAAGGCACCCATTTCAATGTCTTTATATTTTTCAAAGAGGTTAAAGAAATCTTGTGTCTTATCTACTGCATCTTTGTGTGTATCAGACATAAGAAAGCGAATTTCTTGAAAAACCTTTTCAATTAATGATTGAGCTCTTTCATATTCTTGTCTGTGTGATTCCGTTGCGTTTTTATTTGCACGAAATTCTTTTGTAGCAACAATTTCATCATAATCTTTTTTGAGTTCCGGTTTACATTCATAAAAAATCCGCATCATTTTTTCTGCGTGAAAAACATCATCGTCTCCAATCGTCCATGAATTATAGCCTGATGCTTCTTCCAGTTCATTATCATCCAGTTCGCGAAGATGATTGAAATCTAAAAAATCAGGTTCAATAAAAGCAAGTAGTGAATCATTTTTATATTTATTGCCCTCATCAAAATCATTTTCATTCTCGAAATCTTCGTTATTCTCATTCAATTCTTCTTCGTCAAAATCATCCTCATGGTGATTTTCTTCTTCATCAGCTATGGCAAACTTATAGTGTCCTTCACCTGCATGGTTTCTCAACTTTTCTAATATCGGTGCATAGTTAAAAGATTCCTCAACTAATAGAAATGGTTCGCCGTTTTCGGCATCACCTGTTTCTACTTCAACAAGAGGTATATTATCATCATCTTCTTCGAGTATGTATTTTGTTATTGCAAATTCTTTATGAGGTTGTATTTCGAAGTCTGCTGCAAAATCATGACCTGCATAAATAATATTATGAGCATAGTTGTAGTCAATCTCCTCAAAATATTCGCCCGTCATGGTCAAATTTTCTGTTACTTCTTCTTCCGGCTTATTGAAAAAATAAAACGTGTCTTTAATGCCCAAACACATCAAATCAACCAAATAAAATCCCGTAGTAACATTGCCATTGGTATGTTTACGCATCACTATCACATTTGCTATTTTGCTATCTTCCCAATTGCTGTTTACAAGACATTTATAAATTGGTAGTGTTCTCGCTTTTATTTGAATATATTTTTGAGGGGATAGTTGTTGCTGCTTCATAAAAAACTTTCGTGAGTTTAAAAGCTGGCAAGTTAACGTTATATGCAATTTGAAAAAAGAGCGAAATTGTTAACAAATTTGTACAGGTACTAAACCAATCTATACATCTTTCCCGGCAAACTCACAATCACATTTTGCAGTTCAAGACTTAGCATAGCTGCAGCAATGACACTGCTGCTTAAGCCACTTTTCAAAAAAAGTTCATCAATGTGAACGCTGGCTTTTTCAGTGAGGATATTAACGATAATTTTTTCATCTGCAGTAAGGTCAATAAATAATTCTATCTGTTGTTTTGGCTTTTGTTTCTTTTGCTGCCAGCCCATTGATTCGATTAACTGCTCTGCATTTGTAAGCAATGCTGCATAATTATGTTCTATGAGATAATTGCATCCGGCACTTTTACTGTCAGTTGTTCTTCCTGGAAAGGCAAATACATCGCGGTTATAATTGTTGGCTAAATGAGCGGTAATCATGCTTCCGCCTTTGATAGCCGTTTCTACAACAACGGTTGCATCGGCGATTCCTGCAACTACACGATTGCGTTTTGGGAAATTATGTTTATCAGGCTTTGTATTTCTTCTGAATTCTGTAAGCAAACCGCCGTTTTGTAAAATATCTTTTGCAAGCGTTTTGTTTTGTGAAGGATAAATAATATCTAAACCATGACCAAGCACTGCCACAGTTTGTAAACCATTTTGTATGGCAGATTTGTGCGCAATGGAATCAATGCCGAACGCAAGCCCGCTCACCACTAAAACATTTTGTTCTTTTAAATCTGCGATTAATTTTTCTGTTACATGTTTGCCATAGTCTGTATGGTTTCTTGTTCCGATGATGCTCACAATTTTTTCTGCATTTAAATCTGCATTGCCTCGATAATACAAGAGAGTTGGTGGGTCGTAACAACGAAGCAAACGTTGTGGGTAATTTGCATCTGTAATAAATAAGGGCTGAATTTTATACTTCTCAATAAATGCTATTTCTTTTTCTGCTTCGGAATAATCTTTAAACTCTTTGATAGATGCAGCTCGTACTTCACCAATGTTTTCAACTGCACTTAATGTTTTCATTCTTGCTTTGAAAACAGATTGTGCATCGCCAAAATGTTCTATCAGAGTTTTTGCTTGTACGGCGCCGATGTTGGGAACAAGTGTGAGAGCAATTTGATATAAGAGTTCGTTGGGCATTGAAGAGTTGTATGTTTTGTGTTTTAAGTTTTATGTTTTGTTTGTGATAGTGGTCCTGTTTTGTCATTATAATAATTCAGTTAAATCTTCATTGTAATTAAATGAAGTTATTGTCCATCCGTTAGAGCTTTTATAAAGAGTAAAATCAAACTTTATTGGATACTTTTCAAACTTTAGAATATAAAAGCGTTTCTCAATGAAGTCATTTATTTTTCTATTAGAAAGCATTTTCCCATAAGTTGGGAAAACATTTTGGGAATGATTTTCAATTGTTACTTGTAACGTGTCAATTTTCTCGTGTTCTATAACTGAATTTTGTTTAAGAAGTTGAAGGGCTTCATTAAATTGTCCTTTGCTAAAGAATAGCATAAATGTATCGCAAACTTTGTCAAGTCGTTCTTCGTCTTTATCTATTATTTGCTTTTTTTGTTCACATGAAATAAGAGTTAAGGATAAAACAGTTGCAGATAGAAATTTACTCATAAGTGATGTTGATTTAAAAGTAGCAGTTGAGCATGCTCATCACTGGTTGATTAGTGACTAAACAATTACGTACTAATAAAGATAAGCGCATTTAGAAATTTGCCGAAGAGAATTCTGAACGCAAAAGTGAGTGACACAACAGGCGATGATAGTAGCAATGCAGCTAAGTACCAAAAAATCTTCAATAAAAAATGGCTGCCTGAAACATCAAACAGCCATCACAAATTTTTTATTGTTGATTTACTTCTTCAATGCTTCAGCCATTGTTTTACCAATATCGGCAGGACTTTCAACGACATGAACGCCACACTGTCTCATAATTTCCATCTTTGCAGCGGCAGTATCATCTGCGCCGCCAACGATAGCACCT
>Ga0081539_10000917_pt1 | contig 55614 bp, 50 predicted proteins | sample TabmetS4T2R2_FD_71023 | JGI IMG/M metagenome (GOLD analysis project Ga0081539, IMG submission 71023) | Tabebuia heterophylla rhizosphere microbial communities from the University of Puerto Rico - S4T2R2 | ecosystem: Host-associated > Plants > Roots > Rhizosphere ...
CGAGAACCCGGAGCCGACGAAGAGAAACAGCGTGTCGCGCGGGCTACAGCCGATCTCGGCGCGCGCAGCGCCGCGGAGCTCCGCGCGCAGCCGCGGATGGAAGTGCGCGAGATCGACGCCGCTGTAAACCACATGCAGTTTTTCGGGAGCGATGCGAAAGCCGCGGCGGATCTCGTCCGCGACCATGCGCGAGTTGCAGATGACGGCGCGCAGCCGCGGATGCTCGAAGAGCTGCCGTTCGGCGGCGCAGACGTAGCGATGGTACGGATTGAGCGCGATGCCCAGGCGCTCGATGAGACTCGCCGCGCGCGCCCGCAGCTCGAGCCAGCGCCGGTGCACCCCGTCGCCGGCGCGATAGACATCACATCCCGGGATGCGCTCGTGCGACTGCACGAGATCGAAGCCCTCGCGGCGCCAGGCGGCGCGCGCCGCGCGTGCGAAGGACCAGTCTCGCCACACCTTGCCGACGTGAAACGGATTTACGCGCAGCACCCGCCGCGCCCCCCATCCCTCGGCCTCGCGCGCGATCAGCGTCACGTCGGCACCGGCGCGCTCGAGCGCAGGCAGCGCGCGCGATATGAAACGCTCGGCGCCCCCATAGGGCGTGTAGCGCTGGCGCACGATGGCGAGCTTCAGGGTCATGCGGCTCGCGCGAGCAGCTCGCGCGCGGCCGCGTACACACCGTCCACCGGCAGCAGCGTCAAGCATTCGCTCACTTTGCCGCCGCCGCAACCGTCGACCCGGCAGGGGCGGCAGGAGTGCGTGCTCGTAACGAGGCGTTGCTCGACCTTCCACGGCGCCCACTCCAGCTCGCTCGACGGCCCGAATAGCGCCACGGTCGGCGTACCCATCGCCGCCGCGAGATGCATCGGCATCGAGTCCACGCCGACGAAGAGGCGTGCCCGCGCGGTGAGCGCGCCGAGCTCCTTGAGTGAGAGCTGGCCGGCCAGGTTGAGCGGCCTTGCGCCGCTACGCGCGACGATCTCTTCGATGAACCGAGTCTCGCTCGGCGCGGCCGTGAGCACGACGCGTGCGCCGTCCGCAGCGAGCCGATCGATCAGCTGCGCGTTCTTGTCGGCCGGCCAGCACTTGAAAGTCCAGCGCGACGCCGGATGCATGTGCACGAAACGGTCCGGCAGGCCGAGCCCGGCAATCTTGCGCTCGGCGTCGCGGCCCGGCACGAACTGCACCTTGCGCTCGTTCAGCGCCGGCTGAATACCGATGCGCCGCAGCGCGTCGAGATGCACCTCGACCTGGTGGCGATTGCGCACCAGGGGATAAAGATGCGTGAAGCTCTTGCGCCACCAGCCGCCACGCTGCGTTGCGATCGGCGCCACGCCATAGCGCACGCCGAGGAACCGGGTGAGCCACGCGCCGCGCGGATGATCGGTTAGGTGGACGAGCAGGTCGTAGCGGCGCGCGCGCAGCCGGCTGAACAACGCGCGCTCCTCGCGCAGCCTCGCCCACGCGCCCAGGCGCCGCCAGCCGCGGCCGATGGTGTGCAGCTCGGCGAGCGCCGGATGGCCTTCGAGCATCGGCGCCGTGTCGTCATAGACGAGCGCGTCGATTTCCAGCCGCGGCGCATGCGCCTTCAGTACCGCGAGCACCGGCGCCGCGAGCAGCACGTCGCCGTGATGGCGCAGCTTGACGACGAGCGCCCGCGTGCAATCGACGAGCGGGACGGCATCCTTCACCATCCCGCGAGCGTACCTTAATCGAGCCGCCAGGCCACCGAGGCGTAGGCGGCGCGGCCGGGCTCGGGCAGCGCGCTAAAGGTAGTGGGCACGGCCGCATCGTTCACCGCGCCGTAGCTGAAGTAGCGCTTGTCGAAGAGATTGCGCACCTCGAGCGCGAGCTCCCAGCGTCGCGCGGGCCGATGCTCGAGCTTGACGTCGAGCAGGCCGTAAGTCGGCTGGCTGCGAAAGTTATTTGCCTGATCATTGTCAAAGCGCTGCTTGCCGACATAGCGCGCGTTGACATTGAAGCGGCTCGCCGGCGCGAAGCGCCAGGCTGCGCCCGCCGTGGCGAGCAGCTCGGGCACGAGCGGCACGGTCTTACCGGTCGCATCAACGCCGCCATAGACGCCGGAACGAAATCGCGCCTCGAGCAATGTCAGCGCTGCGCGCAGCTCGAGCGCCTCGGTGGCGCGCCATCCGCCCTCGAACTCGACACCGCGCCGGCGTGTGGGCGAGAGATTGACGTTGGCGCCGAAGGGCGGCACGAGCGGGCTGAAGTAGATCTCGTTCTGCAGATTGATCTGGTAAAGGCTCGCCCGGCCGCGCAGGCGAGCGGTTTCGTACTCCAGGCCGAGTTCGCTCCCGAGTGCCGTCTGGGGCTTCAGGAGATCCGTAGGGCAGGCGGCGGGGAAGAAGCACGCGTTCTCGTCGAAATTGGCGACGCGAAAACTCTTGCCCGCCCGCGCGTACGCGGACCAACCGGCGCCGAGCCCTTGACGGAGCGCCGCCTCGTAGGCCTCGAGGTGATGGCTGCTCGTGCGCTCGTCGCTCGGCGGAAACTCGAGCGTCAGGCGCTGCGCCATGCGCTGCTGGCGCGCGCCCAACACCAGACGGGTCGCGGATGCCAACCAAAGATTCGCCTGCACATAGACGGCGGCATTGCTCTGTTCGCTCGTGCGCTGCGAGCTCGGCAACCCGGCGAACGTGGTGGCGGCGCCGAATTTCCATCCTTCCAGATCCACGCCGGTCACGAGATCGTGCGTGCGCCCGAGCGCATCGACCACGATGCGCGCACGCGGCGAGAAAGTGTATTGATCGACGTCGGCGGTGCCGCCGAAATCGCCAAACAGCGTGCCGATCGAGAAGCGCGAGCGTTTGGTCCGGTAGCCGAAATCCGCGGAGAGCTCATGGCGGCCCAGCGGCTTCGTGCCGCCGAGCACGAGTTGCACGCCCTCGCGCTCGCGCCAGTCGTTCGGCGTATCGGTCTGGCGCGGATCCTGGTTGATCTCGGCTTGCGTCAGCGAGCCCGGCAGCCGCTGGCGGACCTCATCGACCGCGAGTTTGGCGTACACGCGGCCGAAGGACGAGTTTGCTTCGACGCGTCCAATGGCATTGCGCTGCCGGTAACGGCTGTTGCGGCGGTAGCCATTGGTGTCTTCATAGGAGGCGAAAAGCCCGCCGCCCAGTACCTCGCCATAGCGCTCGAGGCCCGCGCGCGCCTCCTCGGTACCGTAGCCGCCCGCGCGCGCGAGCGCATGCGCCCGCGTCTCGCCCGGGCGGCCGCGCCGCGTGATGATGTTGATCGTGCCGCCGGTCGCCCCGCTGCCGTAGAGCACCGCGCCGCCGCCGCGCACGATCTCGATGCGCTCGATCGACTCGAGCGGAATGGCGGAGAGCTGCGCCGATTCGAAGTCGTTCTCCGTGATGCGCAGCCCGTCGATGAGGATCAGCGTGTTCTGATCACCGGTGACGCCGAAGCCGCGCAGGTCGATCTGCTGGTTCTGCGTGCCGGCGAGATTGCGGACCTGCAGGAGCCCGAACTGCGCCAGGATTTCGGACAGGTTGGAGGTGGCGCTCTTCCGAATGTCGTCCGCGCTGATGACGGTGACGCCGATTGGCAGATCGCGCTTCAAATCCGGAAAGCGCGTGGCAGTGATGACTACCGTTTCGTCCTGTGCCCAGCAAAGCGAGATGCAGCCGGCGAGGAAACCGGCGGCGATGAGACGCAGCATATGAAACCTCCCTGGCGTCTTCCCCGACGCCTAAAAGTGGTTGATAGAGGCTGCAGGCCGGTCTCCGGACTCGCGAGCTTTTCACCGCCCGCCTTCCCGCGCTCGCGCGCAGTGGCATTGCAGGACGGCTCTTCTCGCTTACCGTTGCGGGGGCAGTCGAGGCTTCGCACCTCGTTCCCGAGCACCTGGCAGCGTCGCAATCATAAACGGACGGCGCGCGGCGGCAAGATCATGAAGTACATGCAAAAGCGGCTCTTAATTCTTGACGCAGCTTGAAATTTGCAACATAGTCGCGGCCGTGGAGGCGGAGTTCAATTCCTTGGAAGCCAAGGTCGACCAGTTCGTCGCGCTGTGCGAGCGCTTGCGCGCGGAGAACCGGGAGCTGCGTCAGCAGCTGGCAGTTGCGCAGAACGATGCGAAGCGCCTGAACGAAAAAATCGACGGCGCGAAATCTCGCCTCGAGGGATTGCTTAACCGCCTGCCGGGGTAATGTCCGAAGCCGCGAAAACCGTCGAGGTACAGCTGCTGGGTCGCACCTACCGCGTGGCGTGCGAAGACCACGAGCGCGAAGCGCTGATGCAGGCAGTCGCCTACCTCGACGGCAAGATGAACGAGATCCGTCGCGCGGGCAAAGTGACGGGCTCGGAAAGAATCGCCGTGATGGCGGCGCTCAACGTGGCCCACGAATTGCTGAGTGTCAAGCTTGGCGCCGGCTTCGATGTCGGCCAGGCAAAGCGCCGCCTCTCCGCGATCGAATCGCGGCTCGATGCGGCGATTGCAAAACAGGAAAAGTTGTTCTAAAACATTTCCGTTCCCTGCTGTGTACGACAGGGCTCAATTTTTCCGAACCGATAGCTTCCTCAGGTTGCGGCCTTAGTGTCACTGTTGTGAGCGTCCCTGGCGCGCTTGGCGCGCCTGCCGGACGAGCCTGATGTGACCGGAAAGCGACCACCCTGTTTAGCCAGGGTTCGGGAGCCGAGCCCATCGGCACAAGCGGGGGACACCCCTCCGCAGAACAACGATGAAATACTGGCTGATGAAGAGCGAGCCCGACGAGTGCTCGATCGATGACGTGCTCGCCGCGCCCGGGCGCAAGACGGCATGGAGCGGCGTTCGCAACTACCAGGCGCGCAATTTCATGCGCGACCAGATGAAAGTCGGCGACGGCGTGCTCTTCTATCACTCGAGCTGCGACGAGCCGGGCGTCGCGGGAATTGCCGAAGTGGCATCCGCCGCCTACCCGGACAAGACGCAATTCGATGCGCGCAGCGACTACTATGACCCGAAAGCAAAGCGCGATGCGCCGCGCTGGTTCAACGTGGACGTGCGTGCGCTGAAGAAAACGCGCCTCGTGCCGCTCGCCGAGCTGCGCCAGCACAAGGCGCTCGCCAGCATGCGGCTTCTCAAGCCCGGCAACCGCCTGTCGATCACGCCGGTGAGCGCGGCCGAGTGGAAGTACATCACGGGCCGCCTGGTTTGAAGAACGACACGCTGCTGCGTGCGCTCGCCCGGCAGCCGACCGAGTACACGCCGATCTGGCTCATGCGCCAGGCGGGACGCTATCTGCCCGAGTACAACAAGACGCGCGCCAAGGCCGGCAGCTTTCTCGCGCTGGCCAAGACGCCGGCGCTCGCCACCGAGGTCACGCTGCAGCCCCTAGAGCGCTTTCAGCTCGACGCGGCCATTCTCTTTTCCGACATCCTCACCATCCCGGACGCGATGGGGCTCGGCCTCGAGTTCACGGAGGGTGAGGGGCCGCGCTTCGCGCGGCCGCTCCGCGATGAACGCGCCATCGGCGCGCTGGCCGCGCCGGATCCGGCCGCAGAGCTCGGCTACGTGCTCGACGCCGTGAGGCAGATCCGCCGCTCGCTCGCGGGCCGGGTGCCGCTCATCGGCTTCTCCGGCAGCCCGTACACGCTCGCGTGCTACATGATCGAAGGCGCCGGCAGCGATGACTGGCGCACCGTAAAAACGATGCGCCATGGGCGCCCCGATCTCCTGCACCGGGTGCTCGAAGTCAACACGCAAGCCGTCACCGCTTACCTGCAGGCGCAGGTCTCCGCCGGCATCGACGTGGCGATGATTTTCGATACCTGGGGCGGCATGCTGGCAAATGAGGACTACGTGCCCTTCTCGCTCGCCTATACACGTCGCATCGTCGCGGCGCTCGACGTGCCGACGATTCTCTTCACCAAGGGCGGCGATCCGTGGCTTGCGGAAACGATGGCGAGCGGCGTCAGCGCAGTCGGCCTGGATTGGACGAGCGATGCTCGTCGCGCACGCGAGCTCGCAGCCGGCCGCGTCGCGCTTCAAGGCAACCTGGATCCCGCAGCGCTCTTCGCGCCCGAGCCCGCGGTTCGCGCGGCGGCTCGCCGGGTGTTGGATGCCTTCGGTCCGGAGCCTGGCCACGTCTTCAACCTCGGCCATGGCATTGCGCCGACAACTCCGGTTTCGGCCGTGGCTGCGCTGGTAGAAGAAGTGCGCGCTTACAGCGCCGCCCGGCCGAAAAACCGCGTTCCCTCTTGACTTATGCACAAATTTGCCGTGCTGCGGGGGAAATCCCGGCAAGCCGGCGCGGAGTACGCTGCCGGATTTTAAGTTGCTGAACCGGTTGGAAAAACAAACGCAGGAGCCAGATCGGCAAGGACCTCCATCGCCGCGTGACCTGTCTATGACGCACGTATGACGCGCTTACCCACAGTTTTATCCACAAACCCTAAGTCATTGCCGGACAGGGAGAATTCTTGCGTCCGCGTGGCGCTTGATGTGCCGTTGCCGCGCCTCTTCGACTATGCGCTGCCGCAGGGCGCGAATGTCAGTTGCGGCGACCGCGTCACCGTCCCGCTAGGCCGCCGGCGCCAGACCGGCGTAGTCGTGGAAGCGGAAATCGCGAGCGAAGTCGCGCTCGATCGCCTGAAAGCGATCATCGATGTCCGTAGCGACGCGCCGCGCTTGCCGCCCGACTGGCTGGAACTGATGCGTTTTCTCTCGAGCTATTACCAGCGCCCGCTCGGCGAGACGGTGGTCGCCGCTCTGCCGCCGCGGCTGCGCTCGGTGAAGCCGCTGCCGCGCAAGGCGCTCGAACCGGCGAGCGAGCCGAGCTCGGCGTACTTCGTGGCGACCCATGGCTTGACGGCCGAGCAGGAGCGAGTCGTGGCCGCAATCGCGGCGAAGCTGGGGCGCTTCGCGGCGGTGCTGCTGCATGGCGTGACGGGCAGCGGCAAAACCGAGGTCTACCTGCATCTCATCGACCGCGTGCTCGCACGCGGCGAGCAGGCGCTCGTACTCGTGCCGGAGATCAGCCTGACGCCGCAGCTCGAGGCGCGCTTTCGCGAGGCGTTTCCGCAGGCGCGGCTCGCGCTCATGCACAGCGCGCTCGAGGATATCGCTCGCACCAGCGCCTGGCTCGCGGCGGCGCGCGGCGAGGCGGGCATCATCCTCGGCACGCGGCTCGCCGTGCTCGCGCCGCTGCCCAAGCTCGCCCTGATCGTGGTCGATGAGGAGCACGACAGCTCGTTCAAGCAGCAGGAAGGAGTGCGCTATTCGGCGCGCGACGTCGCGGTCTACCGCGCTAAGCTCGCTGGCTGCCCGGTGGTGCTCGGCACAGCGACCCCCTCGCTCGAGAGCTGGTACAACTACCGGCAAGGACGCTACGAGCGCCTCGAGCTTGCCCAGCGCGCCGCGCCCGGCGCCGAGCTACCGGTGATCCGCACGGTGGACCTGCGCGAGCTTGCGCTTGACGAAGGCTTGGCACCGCCGGTACTGGCGGCGATCAGCGAGCGCCTGGCGCGCGGCGAGCAGAGCCTGGTCTTCATTAACCGACGCGGCTACGCCCCGGTCCTAACCTGCGAAGCGTGCGGCTGGTGCGCCAGCTGCGAGCGGTGCAGTGCACGCCTGGTCCTGCACGCCGCGGATCGGCGGCTGCGCTGCCACCACTGCGGCGCCGAGCAACCGATCGCGCGCGCCTGCCCGACCTGCGGCAACGTTGATCTCAAGGCCATGGGACGCGGCACGCAACGTGTGGAGGAGACACTGGCCGCTCGCTTCCCCGGCGCGCGCATCGTGCGCATCGATCGCGACAGCGCGCGCCGCCGCGCCGAGCTCGTGCGCACACTCGCCAGCCTGCGTCGCGGCGAAGGCGACATCCTGGTCGGCACGCAGCTCCTCGCCAAGGGCCACGACTTCCCGGCGCTCACCTTCGTCGCCGTGCTGAACGCGGATGCGGCGCTGCTTTCCACCGACTACCGGTCGGGGGAGCGGCTTTACTCGGTGCTTGCGCAGGTGGCCGGCCGCGCCGGCCGGCGGAGCCAACGCGGCGAAGTGCTGATCCAGACGCGCTATCCCGCGCATCCGCTGTTCCAGGCCCTGGTAGAGCACGATTTCGCGCGCTTTGCCGAATCGCAACTCGAAGAGCGCCGGGCGGCAGGCTTCCCCCCGTACGTCTTCGAAGCAGCGCTGCGTGCCGAGGCCCCGGAGCTCGCGCAAGCCCTGGCGTTCCTGCGCGACGCCCGGGCGCTGGTCGATCCACCGTCGAGCGTGCGCGTATTTGATCCGGTACCGAACATCATCACGCGGCGCGCCGGCTGGGAGCGCGCGCAGCTCATCATGCAGGCGACGTCGCGGCCGGCGCTCCAGGCTTACTTGGCGGGATTGAGCACCCGGCTTTTCGAGACTCCGGCGCGCGCCGTGCGCTGGCACCTCGACGTCGACCCGATCGAGTTCGACTGATGGCGAGCGATCACAAGGCACAGATCGAGGCAGCGCTGCGTGCCGCGCTCGGGAAGGTGGCGCCCGCGCATGCCTCGGCGCCGATCCTGCTCGAGCGGCCAAAGCAGGCGGCCCACGGCGACTTCTCGTCCAACATCGCGCTGCAGCTCGCGAAGACCCTCGGGCGCAAGCCGCGCGAGCTGGCGCAAGAGCTTGCGGCCGCGCTCGTGGGCGAAGGCTTCGAGCCGCCGGAGATCGCGGGACCGGGGTTCATCAACTTCCGGCTCAAAGCGCGTACGCGGCTCGGTGTTATCGGCCAAGTGCTCGAGCAAGGCGCGCGCTACGGCCACGCGTCGACGCCGCGCGCCGAACCGGTACAGGTCGAATTCGTCTCCGCCAATCCGACCGGGCCGCTGCACGTCGGCCATGGCCGCCAGGCAGCGCTCGGCGACGCGATCGCCGCGCTCCTCGAATCGCAGGGCCATCAAGTGACGCGCGAGTACTACTACAACGACGCCGGCGCTCAGATCGACAAGCTCGCCTGGTCGGTGCAGGCGCGCGCCAAGGGCCTGCGGCCGGGCGATCGCGGCTGGCCCGAGGAGGGGTACGCCGGCGAGTACATCGAGGACATTGCGCGCGATTACCGGGGCGACGTGAACAATGTCGACGCCGTGCGCCGCTTCGCGGTCGATTACCTGCGGCGCGAGCAGGACGCCGATCTCGCGGCGTTCGGCGTCAAGTTCGACGTCTACTACCTCGAGTCGAGCCTGTACAGCGAAGGCAAGGTCGACGCGGTCGTCAAATCCCTGATCGCGAGCGGCAAGACCTACGAAAAGGACGGCGCGCTCTGGTTGCGCACCACCGACTACGGCGACGACAAGGATCGCGTCGTGCGCAAGTCCGACGGCACCTACACGTACTTCGTCCCGGACGTCGCGTATCACCTGACGAAATGGCAGCGCGGCTACAAGCGCGTGATCAACGTGCAGGGCACCGATCACCACAGCACCATCACGCGCGTGCGTGCCGGCCTGCAGGCGCTCGGGCTCGGCATCCCGGCGAGCTGGCCGGAGTACGTGCTGCACAGCCTGGTGAAGGTGATGCGTGGCGGCGAGGAGGTGAAGATCTCCAAGCGCGCGGGCTCTTACGTGACGGTGCGTGACCTCATCGACTGGGTGGGACGCGACGCGGTGCGCTTCTTTCTCGTCTCACGCAAGGCCGACTCGGAGTTCGTCTTCGATGTCGATCTCGCTCGCGAGAAGAGCGACGAGAATCCCGTGTACTACGTCCAATATGCGCACGCGCGCGTGTGCAGCGTCTTTGCGCAATGGGGCGGCTACGCGGCGGCGCTCGCCGGCGCGAAGCTCGAACGCCTGCAAAGCGAACGGGAAGCGACGCTCGCGCGATTGATCGCGGAATTTCCGGAAACCGTGGCAACGGCGGCACGAGAGGCGGCGCCGCACGACATCGCCTTCTACCTGCGCGAACTCGCGGCGCAGTTTCACAGCTACTATAATGCCGAGCGCATCCTCGTCGAAGACGAGGAGCTGCGCGGCGCGCGTCTTGCGCTCTGCGCCGCAGTCCGCCAAACGCTGGCCAACGGGCTGTCGCTGATCGGCGTCAGCGCCCCGGAGAAGATGTGATGCCCAGAGGCAGAACCGCAGCCAAGCCGCGCCGGCGCTCGGAGGGTGGCTTCCTCCTCGGCATGTTCGTCGGCGTGGTGCTCGGCCTGGCGGTCGCGCTCGGCATCGCCTTCTATCTCAACAAGTCGCCGGTACCCTTCCAGACGGCGAAGCCGACGAAATCCGAGAAGGAGGGCGGCAAGCCGCCGGCGATCGCCGGCCTGCCCCAGGGCGCGAGCGTCCCGCCGCTGCCGGAGAAGCCGAAATTCGACTTCTACAGCATCCTGCCCAAGGAAGAGCCGGTCACCGAGAAGGAGCTGCGCGACAAGGCACGCACCGCGCGCGGTCAACAGGAAATCTCGAAGGACGTTTATTTCATACAGGCGGGCTCGTTCCAGAACCCGGCGGACGCCGACAACCAGAAGGCGAGGCTCGCGATCCTCGGCTTCGAGTCGAGCGTCGAGCCGGCAAACCTGCCCGACAAGGGCACGTGGTATCGCGTGCGCATGGGACCGTATTCGAAGGTCGAGGAGATCAACCGCGTGCGCCAGGCGCTGGCGCAGAACGGCATCGACGCGAGCCTCGTCAAGATCAAGGAGTCGCAATAGGCATGAAACGCATTCTTTCGTTGCTCCTCACGGCAATGGTCGTGGCGCCGGTGATCGCGTTTGCGCAGGCGCGCTACCAGTACACCGAGCTCAAGCCCGCGCAGCCGGTCGAGAACGACGCCAAGAAGATCGAGGTGGTCGAGTTCTTCTGGTACGGCTGCCCGCACTGCTACAACCTCGAGCCCGTGCTCGAGACCTGGCTGAAGAAGCTGCCGCCGGATGCGCAGTTCCGGCGTATTCCCGCCGTGTTCAACGAGCGCTGGGCGCACGACGCCGCCATCTTCTACACGTTCGAAGCGCTCGGCGTGCTTGATCGCGTCCACCGCCCGTTCTTCGATGCGATCCATAAGGACCATTTGCGCACCGACAGCCAGCCGGCGATGACCGAGTGGCTCGAGAAGAACGGCGTCGAGCCGAAGAAATTCTTCGAGACGATGAAATCGTTCAGCGTGCAAAGCAAGACCAAGCGGGCGATCCAGCTCACCACGGCGTACAAGATCGATGGCACGCCTGCCATGGCGGTGCAAGGCCGCTACACGGTGAGCGCCGAGCAGGGCGGCAGCCGCGAGGGCATGCTCGATACGGTCTCGTACCTCGTCGACCTGATCAGGAAAGGCAAATAAGAGCGCAGCGCGTCGTCATCACCGGCGCCTCTTCCGGCATCGGTGAGGCGCTGGCGCGGCATTACGCTTCCCCGGATACGGTGCTCGGGCTGATCGCCCGCCGGTCGCCGCCCGGCGGACTTCCTGGCACCGTGGTCCATTACCCGCTCGATGTCAGCAACGATCGCGCGCTCGGCGATGCGGCGCGCGATTTCACCGACCGCTTCGGCGCTCCCGATCTCGTGATCGCCAACGCCGGCATCGGCGTCGGCACGCACAGCGATGATCTGGCGGACGTGGACAAGCTACGGCACGTGCTCGCGGTCAACGTGACCGGCCTGGCCGCCACGCTCGCCGCCTTCGCGCCCGCGATGCGCCAGGCCGGCAAAGGCACGCTGGTGGGTATCGCCAGCGTTGCCGGCTTCCGCGGTCTCGCCGGCAACGGCGCCTATTGCGCCTCCAAGTCCGCGGCGATCACCTGGCTCGAGAGCTTGCGCGTCGAGCTCCATGGCAGCGGCGTCTCGGTGGTGTGCATCTGCCCCGGCTACATCGACACGCCGATGACGAGGGTCAACCGCTACCGCATGCCGTTTCTCATGAGCGCCGAGGAAGCGGCGCCGCGCCTCGCGCGCGCGATCGCTGCCCGACGGCGGCTCGTCGTCATCCCGTGGCAGATGGCGCTGGTGTCGGTGCTACTGCGCGTGATGCCGGGCTGGCTCTACGATCTGCTGGCTTCGCGCGCGCCGCGCAAGCCGCGCGACGTTTCTATTTAAGCCGCATCATCGCGTAGCTGCCCGGCGCATCCTCGATGGCGTTCGCGGGGATGCGCGCCGGCACCTTGTCGCCGGCGTTGAGCTGGTCGAGCCAGCGCTGCCAGTCCTCCCACCATGACCCGGGGCGCTGTGTCGCGCCCGCGAACCACTCCTCCGGCGTCGCCGGGAGCGAGTCGTTTGTCCAGTAGTGGTACTTCTTCGCCGCCGGCGGGTTGACGATGCCGGCGATGTGGCCGGAGCCGCCGAGCACGAAGCGCACCGGCCCGCCGAGGTAGCGAGCGCCCTTGTAGGTGGTCTTCCAAGGCGCGATGTGGTCCTCGACCGTGGAGATGAAATAGCTCGGCACCTTGACGCGCGAGAGATCGATCGGCACGCCGGCGAGCGAGATGCCCCCAGGAACGCCGAGCAGGTTCTTCAGGTACATGTTGCGCAGATAGAAGCTGTGCATGCGCGCCGGCATGCGCGTCGAGTCCGCGTTCCAGTAGAGGAGATCGAACGGGAACGGATCCTTGCCGAGCAGGTAATTGTTGACGACGAACGACCAGACGAGGTCGTTGGCGCGCATGAGATTGAAGGTGCTCGCCATCTCCGAGCCCTCGAGGTAGCCGCGCTCGTTCATCTTGCGCTCGAGGTTGGCCACCGACTCCTCGTCGATGAAGACGCCAAGCTCGCCCGGCTGCGAAAAGTCGAGCAGGCTCACGAAGTAGGTCGCGCTTTTCACCCGGTCGTCGTTCTTCGCCGCGAGGCGGCCGAGCGTCGCGCCAAGCAGCGTGCCGCCGAGGCAGTAGCCGATGACGTTCAACTCGCGCTCGCCGGTGGCGCGGCTCACCGCGTCCATCGCCGCGAGCGGCCCCTCGGTCATGTAGTCATCGAAGCCCTTCTGCGCGAGGCGCGCATCCGGGTTCACCCAGGACAGCACGAACACCGTGTGCCCCTGCTCCACCGCCCAGCGGATGAACGAGTTCTTTTCGCGCAGATCGAGGATGTAGTACTTGTTGATCCATGGCGGGATGATGACGAGCGGCCGCCGGTAGACCTGACTCGTGATCGGCAGGTACTGGATGAGCTGCATGAGCTCGGTCTGGAAGATCACCTTGCCCGGGCTCGTGGCGACGTTGCGGCCGAGCTGGAACGCGGCCTCGTCGGTCATCGAGATGCGCAGCTCGCCGCCGCCCCGCTCCAGATCGGCGAGCAGATTGTTCAGCCCGCGCACCAGGTTCTGTCCGCCGCTCGAGAGCGTCTCGCGCAGCACCTGCGGGTTGGTCATCAGGAAGTTGGACGGCGCGAGCGCCTCGACATACTGGCGCGTAAAGAACGCGACCTTGCGCTGCGACTCGGGCGCGAGCCCCTGCACGTTCGCCACCAGCTGCTGCATGTGGCGCGCGGCGACCAGGTACGACTGCTTGATGTAGTCGAAGAGAAAATTCTTCGACCACTCGTCGTCCTTGAAACGCCAGTCGCCCTTCGCGGGCTCGGCCACGGGCGCCACCGACACGCCGAACGCCTTCAGCCAGCTCGCCTGCAACACGCGCAGCTGGTCGAACCAAAGGCTCATCGTGGCGCTCGCGAGGAGCGCCGGGCTCGCCGCGAGGCGCGCATAGAGATCCATGAACGCCTTGGCGATGCCGAGCTCATCGCGCATCGCCGCGGAGAGGGTGGCGGTTTGTTTTTGGGCGAAGTCGCTGAGGATTCGCGAGGAGCGCTCGGCGACCTGCTGGCACACCTTGGCCAGCTCGGCCGTTTCGGTCGGATTAGCGGGCTGCATACCTCATGATGCCATCAGCGCCGGAAGCGCGCTTTGCCTCCCCTGCGTAATACAGGTAGTGCAGGTGGGCTATCGCCTCGCCCATTGCGAAAAAAGTCTGGTGCGCATCGAGCGGGCGGCGGAAGAGCACGGGCAAAAGGTCGGCCGCGCTGCGCTCGCCCTTGGCGAGCTCGCGCTTGAGCTCCCCAAAGCGTGCCCGGTGGTGGGCTTCCAGCTCGGCAACCCGAGCGTGCGCGCCGCGAAAGGGTTTGCCGTGCGACGGGAGGACCAGCACGTCGGACGGCAGTTCGCGATACCGGGCAATCGAGTCCAGGAACAAGCGCAGCGGATCGCCCTCCGGGTCGATCGACCAGACGCTGACATTGGTCGAAATCGTGGAGAGCAGCATGTCGCCCGCGATGACGACATTCAGCGCTTCGCAGTAGAGCGACATGTGCTCGGGCGCATGGCCGTGCCCAATGATCGCCCGCCAGTCGTGTCTTCCGATGCGCACCACGTCGCCGTCGATGATGCGGCGGTAGGCATGCGGAAAATCGGGCACGAGCTCCGCGTAGCGATTGCGGCCGCTCGACATGGCGCGCACGCGGACATCGTCCAGCCCATTGCGGCGAAAGACGGCGAGCACCGCCTCGGCGGTGTAGCCCGCGAGGCGCTCGCGCACGGCGTGCGCCGTCAGGTATTCGCCCTGCGTCGTCCAGAGCTCGACCCCGAAACGCGCGCACAGCCACGCCGCGTTCCCGGCATGGTCGGGGTGATAGTGCGTCAGCACGACCCGCTTCACAGGCCCGAGCGTAGGCAGGATCCTTTCCCAGAGCGCACGCGTCTCGCCATTGCCGATACCGCAGTCGACGATCGTCGTAGCGGCGTCGTCCTCGAGCAGCCACAAGTTGATATGGTCTAGCTGGAACGGCAGCGGCATCGACAGCCAGCGCACGCCCGGCGCCACTTCCAGTGTCGCGCCGGGGGCTGGAACTTCGGCAAAGGGGTACGCGAGCGTAGACATTGCAGGCGCGCAATCTATCCTATAACGTCCGCACTTTTCCGACTGAGGGGGAGGAAAGACCATGCAGCGAAATGCCATAGCTCTGGCGGTCTCACCCGCTTGTCTTTTGATGAGCCTCGCGCACGAGGCGAATGCCGCCGGATTCGCGCTTCACGAGCAGGGAATCAGCGGCCTCGGAAATGCCTACGCCGGCGCCGCGGCGGTTGCCGAAGATGCGACGACGGTCTGGTGGAACCCCGCAGGCATGTCGCGGCTCGCGCCGGGCAGGCACTTTGCGCTCGGCGGCGCCTACATCGTGCCGAAAACCGAATTCGAGAATCGCGGCAGTACGCCGGCCGCGCTCAGCAATCCGGCGCTTAACGGCAGTGGCGGCGATGCGGGCGAGGCGAAGCTCGTGCCGAGCTTCTTCTACGCCATGGATCTTGGCCCGCGATGGAACCTCGGACTCGGCGTGAGCGTGCCCTTCGGCCTGGCAACCAAGTACGACTCCACCTGGATCGGCCGCTTCCAGGGCATCGAATCGGAAGTCAAGACCGTGAACATCAATCCCGCCGTTTCGTTCAAGATCTCCGATGCCGTGAGCGTCGGCGGCGGCATCAGCTATCAGCAGGGCAAGATCGATCTCACGACCGCGGTCAACTATTCGGCCGCGGCGTTTGCGGCCGGTGGCGCGGCCGCGCTCGGCGCCGTGGGTGGGCCCGGGGTCGAAGGTCAGAACAAAATCAGCATCGATGGCCACGCCTGGGGATTCAACGTCGGCGCGCTGTTCAACGTCCTGCCAACGACGCGCCTCGGTCTGCACTATCGCTCGAGCCTCGACTACGACTTCGACGGGACGACGAGCTTCTCCAACCGGCCCGCCGCGCTAGCGGCCTCGCCCCTCGTCGCGGACGGGGACGTGAACCTGAAGCTCAAGACGCCAGACAGCGTCGCCCTTAGCGCGGTGCACGAGCTCGGCCCCAATTGGCAGCTCCTCGCCGACGCGACCTGGACGAAGTGGAGCCGTATCGACCAGCTGCCGCTCACGCGCGCGAACGGCAGCACGCTCGATACCCTGGTCTTCAAATTCCGCGATACCTGGCGGCTCTCAGCCGGCGCCAATTACCGTATGGGAAGCGCGTGGATGCTGAAGGCGGGCATCGCCTGGGACAAGTCCCCCGTGCCCAATGCCGAGACACGCAGCGTGCGTCTGCCGGACAACGATCGCCTGTGGCTGTCGTTCGGCGCCGCCTACAAGATGGGGCGCAGCGGCAAGCTCGATTTGGGCTACTCCTTCGTGAAGGTGAAGGACACCGATATCAACAACAACCAGGCGGCGGCCGGCCGCGGCATTGTCACCGGTACTTACAGCGCCGACATCCACGTCTTCGGCCTGCAGTACCAGCATACGTTCTAGTGCTGGCGGGCGGCGAGGAGCGACGCGAGTTCTCGATCGGCGAGCTCGCCAAAGAATTCGACGTTACTCCTCGCGCCATCCGCTTCTACGAAGATCAGGGCCTGCTCGCACCGCGCCGCGACGGTCAGCGGCGCATCTACACCGCGCGCGACCGCACGCGGCTCAAGCTCACCCTGCGGGGCAAGCGCTTGGGACTCTCGCTCGCCGAGATCCGCGAGCTGATCGACATGTACGAGCCCGGCCGCGACGAGCGGCCGCAGCTCGAGCGCTTCCGCGAGGTGCTGGAAAACCATAGGAAGAGCCTGCTCCAGCAGCGCGCCGACATCGAGGCGCAGCTCGCCGAGATCGAGACCTTCGAGAAGCGGGTGCAGAAACAGCTGCGCCGCCCACGCCGTTAAGCCTACCTCCCGCAGGTTGACGTTTACGTAAACGTCAAGTAGCCTGCCCGGTCGATGACCGTCCCCGTCGATCCGCATTTCGCCTCGCGCGTGCGCGAGAGCTTCGGCCGCCAGAAGGCGATGGCGCTGATCGGCGCGAGCCTCGGCCTCGTGGCGCCGGGCGCGGTGGAGATCGCGCTGCCTTTTCGCGACGATCTGACCCAGCAGAAGGGTTTCTTACACGGCGGCATCATCGGCATGATTGCCGACACTGCCTGCGGCTACGCCGCGTTCTCGCTGATGCCCGCCGGCTGCTCGCTCGTCACCGTGGAGTACAAGATCAACATCCTCGCGCCCGCAACTTCGGCGCTCCTCGCGCGCGGCGAAGTAGTCAAAGCGGGTCGCACGCTGACGGTGACGCGCGCCGAGGTGTACGCTCAGGACCGTACGCACGTAGCCACCATGCAGCAGACCCTCATGATGCTCGCCGGCCGGCCGGACCATCCGGAATGACCTACCTGCGCTTCGACCACGGCGAAGCGATCGAGATGCTGCGCGAGACGGTGCGCAACTTCGCGGCGAAAGAAATCGCGCCGCGCGCCGCCGAGATCGACCGCTCGAACGAATTTCCGCCGAACCTCTGGCGCCAGCTCGGCGGCCTGGGTCTTCTCGGCATCACGGTGGAAGAGGAATACGGCGGCACGGCGATGGGCTATCTCGCGCACATCATCGCCATGGAAGAGATTTCGCGCGCCTCCGCCTCCATCGGCCTCTCCTACGGTGCTCACTCGAACCTTTGCGTCAACCAGATCCGCCGCAATGGCAGCGAAGCGCAGAAGCGCAAATACCTTCCTAAACTCATTTCCGGCGAGCACGTCGGAGCGCTCGCCATGTCCGAGCCCGGCGCCGGCTCGGACGTCGTCGGCATGCGCCTGCGCGCCGAGCGCCGCGGCAACCGCTACATCCTCAACGGCAACAAGATGTGGATCACCAACGGGCCCGACGCCGACACGTTGGTGATCTACGGCAAGACGAGCGACCAGGGCATCACGGCGTTCCTCGTCGAGAAAGGCATGAAGGGCTTCTCGACCGCGCAGAAGCTCGACAAGCTCGGCATGCGGGGCTCGAATACCTGCGAGCTCGTGTTCCGAGACTGCGAAGTGCCGTCGGAAAACGTGCTCGGGGAAGAGGGCAAAGGCGTCAAGGTGCTGATGTCCGGCCTCGACTACGAGCGCGCGGTGCTCGCGGGCGGGCCACTCGGCATCATGGCTGCCTGCCTCGATGTGGTCGTCCCGTACGTGCACGACCGAAAGCAGTTCGGCCAGCCGATCGGCGAGTTTCAGCTGATGCAGGGGAAGCTGGCCGACATGTACACGACGTTTTCCGCCTGCCGGGCCTACGTCTACGCCGTCGGCCAGGCGCTCGATCGCGGCGAAACCACGCGAAAGGACGCGGCCGGCGCGATCCTCTACGCGGCTGAAAAGGCGACCTGGATGGCCGGCGAGGCGATCCAGGCGTTGGGTGGCATGGGCTACATCAACGAGACGCCGACGGGCCGCCTGTGGCGCGATGCCAAGCTCTACGAAATCGGCGCCGGCACATCCGAGATCCGCCGCTGGCTGATCGGCCGCGAGCTCTTCACCGAAACCGGCTGAAAGGAATCCGCATGCAATCCGATCCGATCGTCATCGTTTCCGTCGCGCGTACGCCGATGGGCGCCTTCCAGGGCGAGCTGAAGGCCTTCGCTGCGCCGGAGCTCGGCGCCGCCGCGATTCGCGCCGCCGTCGAGCGCGCCAAGATCCGCCCCGACGAAGTGCAGGAAGTACTGATGGGCTGTGTGCTGCCCGCGGGTCAGGGCCAGGCGCCCGCGCGGCAGGCGGCGCTCGGCGCCGGGCTGCCGCTCGCAACTGGCTGCACGACGGTCAACAAGATGTGCGGCTCAGGTATGAAGGCGGCGATGCTTGCGCACGACATCCTTGCCACGGGAAACGCCGACGTTATTGTCGCCGGCGGCATGGAATCGATGACCAACGCGCCCTACCTTCTGCCGAAGGCGCGCGCCGGCCTGCGCATGGGCCACGCGCAGGTCATCGACCATATGTTTTACGACGGCCTGGAAGACGCGTACGACAAGGGCCGCCTGATGGGCACGTTCGCCGAGGACTGCGCGCAGAAGTACGAATTCTCGCGCGCCGCGCAAGATGAATTCGCTATCACCTCGCTTACGCGCGCGCTGAAAGCTAACAAGGAAGGCTGGTTCGCCTGGGAACTGACGCCGATCGCCATCAAGGCCGGGAAGGAAGAGCGCTTCGTTGAAAATGATGAGCAGCCGTTCAAGGCGACGCCGGAAAAGATCGGCACGCTCAAGCCCGCCTTCCGCAAGGATGGCACCGTAACCGCCGCGAACTCGAGCTCCATCTCGGATGGCGCCGCCGCGCTCGTCATGATGCGTCGCTCCACCGCCGAGCGCCGCGGGCTCGCGCCGCTGGCGGTGGTGATGGGCCAATCGACGCACGCGCAGGAGCCGGGCCTCTTCACCACCGCGCCGGTAGGCGCGATCGCCAAGCTGTTCGAGCGCACTGGCTGGACGGCGAAGGACGTCGATCTCTTCGAGATCAACGAGGCATTCGCCGTCGTGACCATGGCGGCGATGAAGGAGCACGGCCTGCCGCACGACAAGGTGAACGTGCACGGCGGCGCCTGCGCGCTCGGCCACCCGATCGGCGCCTCCGGCGCGCGCATCCTCGTCACCCTGATCGGCGCGCTGCGCAAGTACGGCCTGCGCCGCGGCGTCGCGAGCCTGTGCATCGGCGGCGGCGAGGCGACGGCGATGGCACTCGAACTGGTATAGATGAAGCGTGCGTTGCAAGCGCTGCTGGACAACTCGCGCTTCCTGCGACCGTACGGCTTTCGCGTTGTGAGCGTGAAGAAGGACGGCGAGTGCACGCTCGAGCTGCCGCATCATCCGGACCTCGAGCGTCCCGGCGGCATCATCAACGGGCCGGCGCTGATGGCGGCCGCCGACTGCGCCATGTGGCTCGCCATCAAGGCGAAGCTCGGCGTCCAAGGCGATGCGCTCACCTCCGAGCTCAACACCGCTTTCCTCGCGCCGGCGAAGAGCGAGCACGTCTATTGCACGGCACGCATCCTCAAGTTCGGCCGACGGCGCATTTACGGCGTCGCCGAATGCCACGGCCGGCGCGGCGGTCTGTTCACTCACCACACCCTGACCTACGTGCGGCCCGGCTGATGGAGCACGCTGACATTCGCGAAGCGGTGCGCCGCTACGCGCGCGAGCAGCTTGCACCGCATGCCGCGCGCTGGGACCGCGACAAGGAATTCCCGCGCGAGGCGCTGAAAGGCCTCGCCGCCATGGGCCTCTACGGCGTCGCCATCCCGGAGCAATGGAATGGCGCGGGGCTCGATTACACCGCCATGGCGATCGCCTGCGAGGAGATCGCGGCCGGCGATTGCGCCACGGCGACGATCGTTGCCGTGAATAATCTTGTCGCCGGCATCATCCACGGCTACGGCAGCGATGCGCAGAAAGAGAAGTACCTCAAGCCGCTCGCGCGCGGCGACATGCTCGGCGCCTTCGCTCTCACCGAGCCACAGGTCGGCTCCGACGCCGGCGCCATCACCACGCGCGCCGAGCGCCAGGGCTCGCACTATGTCCTGAACGGCGTCAAGCAGTTCATCACCTCGGGCAAGAACGCAGATGTGGCCGTGGTCTTCGCCGTCAGCGACAAGGCCGCCGGCAAGAGGGGCATCAGTGCCTTTCTGGTGCCGACCAAAACACCGGGCTACGTCGTCGCGCGCATTGAGGACAAGCTCGGCCAGCGTGCCTCCGACACAGCACAAATCGCATTCGAGAATTGCAAGGTGCCCGCCGACCATCTGCTCGCCCAGGAAGGCGTCGGTTACCGCATCGCCCTCGCCAACCTCGAATCCGGACGCATCAACGTCGCGGCGCAGGCGACCGGCGTTGCGCGCACCGCGCTCGAGGCGGCGATCGCTTATGCCAACGAGCGCCAGAGCATGGGCAAGGCGCTGGTCGAGCATCAGGCGATCAACTTCCGCCTGGCCGACATGGCGACGCAGATCGAAGCGGCGCGCCAGCTCTATCTCCACGCAGCGCGGTTGCGCTCCGAACGCAAGCCCTGCATCCGCGAGGCGTCGATGGCCAAGCTCTTCGCCTCCGAGATGGCGGAGAAGGTCTGCTCCGACGCGATCCAGATCCACGGCGGCTACGGCTACGTCAGCGACTTTCCCGTCGAGCGCCTGTGGCGCGATGTGCGCGTCACGCAGATCTACGAGGGCGCGAGCGACATCCAGCGCATGGTCATCGGTCGCGCGCTCGGCGAGTCGTGAGCGCGCTGAAAAGCCAGCTCAACACGCGCTCGGCCGAGTTCCGCGCCAATGCCGAGCGCATGAAAGCGCTTGTCGACGATCTGAAGCAGAAGGTCGCGACCGTCAGCGTCGGCGGCGACCAGGCGGCGCGCGACAAGCACACCGCTCGCGGCAAGATGCTGCCGCGCGAGCGCGTGCATACGCTGCTCGATCCCGGTTCGCCCTTTCTCGAGATCGGCCAGCTCGCCGCCTGGGGCATGTACTCCGGCGACGTGCACAGCGCCTCCATCATCTGCGGCATCGGCCGCGTCTCGGGGCGCGAGTGCGTCATCGTCGCGAACGACGCCACGATCAAGGGCGGCACCTACTACCCGATGACGGTGAAGAAGCATCTGCGCGCGCAGGAGGTCGCTGCGCAGAACCGGCTGCCTTGCATCTACCTGGTCGACTCCGGCGGCGGTTACCTGCCCGAGCAGGACAATGTCTTCCCGGACCGCGAGCACTTCGGCCGCATCTTCTACAACATTGCCAACATGTCGGCCGCGGGCATCCCGCAGATCGCCTGCGTCATGGGCTCCTGCACCGCGGGCGGCGCCTACGTGCCGGCGATGTCCGACGAGTCGATCATCGTCAAGGGCCAGGGCACGATCTTCCTCGGCGGTCCGCCGCTCGTGAAGGCGGCCACCGGCGAAGTGGTAACGCCGGAAGAGCTCGGCGGCGCCGAGGTGCATACCCGCATCTCGGGCGTCGCCGACCACTACGCGCTGAACGATGCGCATGCACTCTCGCTCGTGCGACGCATCGTCGCCAATCTCAACACCCGCAAGGACGCGCAGCTGCAGCTGCGCGAGCCGCGCGAGCCGCTCTATCCGGCCGATGAGATGTACGGCGTCATCCCCGCCGACGTGAGGAAACCGTATGACGTGCGCGAGCTCATCGCGCGCGTCGTCGACGGCTCAGAGCTCGACGAGTTCAAGCAGAACTACGGCACGACCCTCATCACCGGATTCGCGCACGTGCATGGTTATCCGGTGGCGATCCTCGCGAACAACGGCATTCTCTTTTCCGAGTCATCGCTCAAGGCGACGCACTTCATCGAGCTCGCCGCGCAGCGCGGCATCCCTCTTGTATTCCTGCAGAACATCACCGGCTACATGGTCGGCAAAAAGTACGAGGCGGGCGGCATCGCCAAGGACGGCGCGAAGATGGTGACGGCGGTGGCGACTGCGGCAGTACCGAAGTTCACGCTGATCGTCGGCGGCTCCTTCGGCGCCGGCAACTACGGCATGTGCGGGCGCGCCTACGGCCCGCGCTTTCTGTGGATGTGGCCGAACGCGCGCATCTCGATCATGGGCGGCGAGCAGGCGGCGAGCGTATTGGCCACGGTGCGCGGTGACTTCAAGTCGAAGGAGGAGGAAGAGAAGTTCAAGCAGCCGATTCGCGAGCAGTACGAGCGCCAGGGGCACCCCTATTACTCCAGCGCCCGCCTATGGGACGACGGTGTGATCGACCCGTCCGACACGCGGCGGCTGCTCGGCCTCGGGATCTCGGCGGCGCTCAATGCGCCGATCGAAAAAACCCGCTTTGGCGTTTTCAGAATGTGACCATGTCGGAGCACCGCGCCACCATCGAATGGGCTCGCGAGGGCGAGTTCAAGTACGAGACCTACAGCCGCCAGCACGTGTGGCGTTTCGAGGGCGGCGTCGCAGTGCCGGGCCGCGCAGCGCCGGGCAACATCCCCAAGACCGCACCGTCGGCGCCAGCGGTGGACCCGGAGCAGGCATTCGTCGCTTCGCTGTCGTCGTGCCACATGCTCTGGTTCCTGCATCTCGCGTGCAACCGCAAGTATGTGGTGGAGCGCTATGTCGACGAAGCGGTCGGCGTGCTCGACAAGGATTGGATGTCGAAGGTGACGCTGCGCCCGCGCGTGACGTTCACCGGCAAGGCGCCAAGCGCGGAGGAGCACCGCGCCCTGCATGAGAAGGCGCACGAGAAGTGCTTCATCGCCAACTCGGTCAAGACCGAGGTGCGGGTGGAGCCTTCGATCGGATGAGCATTCTCGTCGAGCGCAAGGACGGCGTCGGGCGCATCACGCTCAACCGTCCGGAAGTACGCAACGCTTTCGATGACGCGCTGATCGGCGCGCTCGCGAAAGCGTTCGCCGAGCTCGACGCCGACAGCTCGGTGCGCGCCGTGGTGCTGGCGGGCAACGGGCCGGCGTTCTGCGCCGGCGCCGATCTCAACTGGATGAAACGCATGGCGGGCTACGGCTACGACGAAAACCTGCGCGATGCTCGCGGCCTCGCCGACATGCTTTCAGCGCTCGATCGTCTCGACAAGCCAACGATCGCCCGCGTGCACGGCCCGGCGTTCGCGGGCGGCACGGGCCTTGTCGCGGCGTGCGACATCGCCGTAGGGACGCCGGACGCGAAGTTCTGCTTCTCGGAAGCGAAGCTCGGGCTCTCCCCCGCGACTATCAGCCCTTACGTGCTGCGGGCGATCGGCCCGCGCGCCGCGAGCCGCTATTTCCTGACCGCCGAGGTCTTCAGCGCCGAGGAGGCGCTGCGCATCGGCCTGCTTACCGCGATGGTGCCGGCGGCCGAGCTGGACGCTTTGATCGGACGGTTGCTGGAACACCTTCTTGCCGGCGGCGCGGCGGCGCACGCGCGCATCAAGGACCTCGTGCGCGGCGTCGCCGGGCGGCCGATCGACGACGCGCTCAGAGGCGACACCGCCCGGCGCATCGCCGAGATCCGGGCCTCGCCCGAGGGACGCGAAGGCATCGCTTCGTTCCTCGAGAAGCGCAAGCCAACGTGGCTTTCCGGAAAATCCTGATCGCCAATCGCGGCGAGATCGCCTGCCGCGTGATGAGAACGGCGAAGCGCATGGGCATGCGCACCGTCGCCGTGTACTCCGATGCGGATCGCAACGCGCTGCACGTCGAGATGGCGGACGAGGCGCAGCGTGTCGGTCCGCCGCCGGCGGCGGAGAGCTATCTCAACATCGACGCCGTGCTCGCTGCGGCCAAAGCGAGCGGCGCCGAGGCGATTCATCCGGGATACGGCTTTCTCGCCGAGAACGATGACTTCGCCACTGCTTGTCAGCGCGCCGGGCTGGTGTTTATCGGGCCCTCGCCCGAGGCGATCGCGGCCATGGGCGACAAGTCGGCGGCGAAGCGGCTGATGGAAAAGGCCGGCGTGCCGCTCGTGCCGGGCTACCACGGCGAGAAGCAGGAGGCGGCGTTCCTCGCCAAGGAAGCCGAGCGCATCGGTTATCCGGTGCTGATCAAGCCGTCGGCGGGCGGTGGCGGCAAGGGCATGCGCATCGTCGCCGATCGGAAAGCATTTGCGGCTGCGCTGGAAGGCGCGCGGCGCGAGGCCAAGGGTGCTTTCGGCGACGAGCGCGTGCTGATTGAACGCTACCTCGAGCGCCCGCGTCACATCGAGATGCAGGTGTTCGGCGATACGCACGGCAACGTCCTCCATCTCTTCGAGCGCGACTGCTCGGTGCAGCGGCGCCACCAGAAGGTGATCGAAGAAGCGCCGGCGCCGCACTTTGAGCACCGCGCCGAAATGGGTGCCGCCGCCGTCGCGGCGGCGAAGGCGATTCGCTATACCGGTGCCGGCACGGTGGAGTTCATCGCCGAGCAGGATGGGCGTTTTTACTTCATGGAAATGAACACCCGGCTGCAAGTCGAGCATCCGGTGACGGAGATGATCACCGGCCTCGACCTGGTCGAGCTACAGCTGCGCGTCGCCGCCGGCGAGCCATTGCCGTTCAGCCAGGATCAGATACGCGCGCACGGGCACGCCATCGAGGCGCGCCTCTATGCCGAGGATCCCGAGCGCGATTTCCTGCCGGCGACGGGCAAGCTCGTGCATCTCGCTTTTCCCGCGACGGCCCGCGTCGATACGGGCGTGCGCGAAGGCGACGAGATCAGCGCCTGGTACGACCCATTGATCGCGAAGGTCATCGTGCATGGCGAGGACCGCGGTGCGGCGTTGGCCCGGCTCGCGACGGCGCTCGGCGAGACGCACATCGCCGGCCTGACGACCAACGTCGAGTTCCTGCGGCGCGTTTGTGAGAGCCCCGCCTTCGCCAAGGCCGAGCTCGATACCGGACTGATTGAGCGGCACCGCGGCGAGCTCCTGGCGCCGCGCGGACCGGTGCCGGCTGCAGTTCTCGCGGCCGCGGGGCTCGCTGAACTCGCGCACGAGGAAGACACAGCGCGCCGACATGCCGCATGCTTGGGCGAGCCGCATTCCCCGTGGCACGCGGTCGACGGCTGGCGTCTCAACGCCGACTCGCATCATGACTTCACCTTTACGCTCGGCGAGCGCGAGCACCGCGTTCGCGTCGACTTCGTGGACGAGCGGCGCCGAATAACGATCGACGGCCGCCCGTACGAAGCGCCGGCCGCCAAGGCGAAGACGGTGCGCGAAGATCGTAAGTGGCACGTGTTCCACGAGGGCGTACGCTGGACGCTGGCCTTGAAGGAGGAGCTGGCGGAGATCGAGGCCGATACCGGCGGCTCGCTCGCGGCGCCAATGCCCGGCCGGGTGATCAAACTCTACGTCGAGCCCGGCGCCCACGTGAAGCGAGGCGAGCCGCTCCTTATCCTGGAGGCGATGAAGATGGAGCACACGATCACCGCGCCGAGCGATGGCACGGTGAAGGAAATCCACTATGCGGCCGGCGAGCAGGTGCTCGAGGGCGCACAGCTGTTGCGGATGGAATGATGAGCGCCGTGCGCATCGTCGAGGTGGGGCCGCGCGATGGCCTGCAGAACGAGCCGCGCGAGGTACCGACCGTGGTGAAGGTCGAGCTGGTCGAGCGCCTTGCGGACGCCGGCCTGCCGGCGATCGAAGCGACCGCCTTCGTGTCACCGAAATGGGTGCCGCAGATGGCCGATCACACCGAGGTGCTCGAGCGCATCCGGCGAAAACCCGGCGTCGACTATCCCGTGCTCGCACCCAATCTCAAAGGCTTTGAAGCTGCGCGCGCCGCGGGCGCCACCGAGGTGGCGATCTTCGGCGCCGCGTCCGAGTCCTTCTCCCGCCGCAACATCAACTGCTCGATCGCCGAGTCGCTCGAGCGCTTTCGCCCGCTGGCCGACGCCGCGCGCCAGCATGGCGTGAAAGTGCGCGGCTACGTCTCGTGCGTGCTCGGCTGCCCCTACGAAGGCGAAATTGCGCCGCCGGCCGTGGCCACGGTTGCGCAGGCGCTCTACGAGATGGGCTGCTACGAAGTCTCGCTCGGCGACACCATCGGCACCGGCACGCCGGCGAAGACCAAGGCGATGATCGAAGCGTGCGCGGTGCGCGTGCCAGTCGAGAAGCTCGCCGGCCACTATCACGACACCTACGGCCAGGCGCTCGCGAACATCTATGCGTCGCTCGAGCTCGGCGTGCGCACGTTCGACGCCTCGGTCGCCGGCCTCGGCGGCTGTCCTTACGCCGCCGGGGCGTCGGGCAATGTGGCAACCGAGGACGTGGTGTACATGCTGAACGGCCTCGGCATGCGCACCGGCATCGATCTCGAGCGGCTGGTGGACATCGGCGAATGGATTAGCACGGTGCTCGGGCGCGAGTACAACTCGAAAGCGGGCAAGGCGATCGCCGCAAAGCGCAAGAAGTGAAATCGCCGTGCATCAACGTGTGCCAGATGGACCCGCAGCGTCGCGTGTGTATCGGCTGCGAGCGCACGCTCGATGAGATCGCGCGTTGGGCACAGATGAGCGATACCGAGCGCGAGCGCATCATGGCCGAGTTACCGGCCCGACGCCTCGCCGGCAATTCGGGCGCCGTCCCCGAATCGCGCCGCTAGATGTCGCGAAAGTCGCCGTGCCGCCCCTTGCCTGAGGCAAAGCGCGCGGCACCGCGGGCCCCGTCGATCTCGAACGCCGGGAAGCCGTTGTACCACTCCTTTCTCATTGCCTCCCGGAGCGGCAGGCCTTGCTGCATATAAGCGGAACGGCGGTCGGCGCGCACGCATGCCTGGGGGAAGCGAGCGATCTCGTGGGCCATGGCTTCGGCGAATTCGCGCGACTTCCCTTCCGGCACGACATGCTCGCAGGCGCCGATGCGCAGCGCCTCCTCTGCCGGCACCTTGCGACCGGTGAGGATGATCTCCATCGCGCGGCCCATGCCGACGATACGCGGCAATCGCACCGTGCCGCCGTCGATGAGCGGCACGCCCCAGCGACGGCAGTAGACGCCGAAATAAGCCGACTCCTCCATGACGCGCACGTCGCACCAAAGGGCGAGCTCGAAGCCGCCGGCGACAGCGGGACCCGCGACCGCGGCGATCACGGGCTTGTCGAGCTCGAGTCGCGTCGGCCCGAGCGGCCCGCGGGGAATGGGCTTGCGATCGTCGAGCGGGTAGTCGATCTCGTGCAGCTCTTTCGTGTCCTTGATCATCGTCGCGCAGTACTTGAGATCCCAGCCGGCGCAGAAAGCGCCGCCTTCGCCCCAGAGCACCGCGACCGCCGCGTCGCGATCGGCGTCAAACGCGCGGAACGCATCGACGAGCGCATCGGCGCTCTGCGGATCCATGGCGTTCTTCGCCTCGGGGCGCGAATGAATCACCGTCCACACCTTGCCTTTCTTCTCTACCCTCACCGCCATGGATACCTCCATTGATTGGTACTTCGACTTCGTTTCGCCTTACTCGTACATCTGCTTCCAACGGCTGAAGGAACTGCCGGCGGCGCAGATCACATACAAGCCGGTGCTGTTCGCCGGGCTGCTCCAGCACTGGGGCCAGAAGGGACCCGCCGAGATCCCGGCGAAGCGCAAGTGGACCTACCGCTGGTGCACGTGGTGGGCGCGCGATCTCGGCATCACTTTCCGCTTCCCCGGCCATCATCCGTTCAACCCGCTGCCGTATCTCAGGCTCGCCATCGCCGCCGGCCCGAGCGAGCGCGTGGTGCGCCACATCTTCAACGTGCTCTGGACCACCGGTGACGATGCCCTCGACCCATCGGTTTTCGACACCCTGTGCCAGGAGTTCGGCGTCGATGCCCCGAAGCTTATCGAAGCGAAGGAAGCCCTGCGCACGGCGACCGCGGGCGCGGCAAAACGCGGCGTGTTCGGCGTGCCAACCTTCGTGGTCGATGGCGAAGTCTTCTGGGGCGCCGATGCGCTCGACTTCCTCAAGGCGTTCATCGCGGACAAAGCGGTGCTACGCAACGACGAGATGCACCGCGTGGACAATCTGCCGGTCGGCGCCGTCCGCAAAGGCGCCTAGCTGTATTTGCGCTGGTCCTCGATCACCTTGCCATCGTTTGGCAGTCTGCCGGGCTCGACCAGCTCCACCTCGCCGCGCAGCTTGGTGATGTCGCGGATGCTCGCGACGATGGCTTCGGCCAGGCCCGCGCGCCGCTCGCGCACCTCGCATTTCAGCGTCATCTGATCGGCGCCGGGCTCGCCGGACACGACGAGCCGCGCGCGCTGCACTTCGCCATGGCGGCGCACGATCTCGTTCACCTGCTTGGGTGTGACGAACATCGCGCGCACCTTCGTGCTCTGGTCGGCGCGTCCCATCCACCCCTTGATGCGCACGTTGGTACGGCCGCACGGGCTCGTCCCTGGCAGCACGGCCGAGAGGTCGCCGGTGGCAAAGCGAATGAGCGGGTAGTCCTTGTTGAAGGTAGTGATTACCACCTCGCCCACTTCTCCGGGCGGCAGCGGATCGCCTGTTCCTGGGCGCACGATCTCGAGGATCAGCGCTTCTTCGAGGATCATGCCCTCGGTCGGCCTGCCGTCGCGACCGAGCGATTCATAAGCGATGACGCCGAGGTCGGCACTGCCGTACATCTGCGTCACCGCGATGCCGCGCTCGCTCATCGCAGTTCTTAAAGCGGGCGGGAGATATTCGGCGCCGACCTGCGCGCGCTTCAGGCAAGAGATGTCGACTTTCAGCTCATCCGCTTTCTCGACGATCAGCTTGAGGAACGAGGGCGTACCCACATAGCCGTTCGCTCGCAGGCCCCGGATGGCCGCGACCTGCATCTCGGTCTGCCCGGTGCCCGCGGGAATCACGGTACAGCCGAGGGCGAGCGCGCCCGACTCGAGCATCGCGCCCGCCGGCGTGAAGTGATAGGCGAAGGTGTTGATGACGCGGTCGCCGGCGCGGAAGCCGCCGGCGAAGAGCCCGCGCGCGCTACGCCACCAGTCGCTGCCGCGGCCTTCCGGCTCGTAGATCGGGCCGGGCGACAGGAACAGCTTGGCGAGCTTCTCCAGTGGCGTGGCGTTCAGCCCGCCGAGCGGCGGCCGCCCGTTTTGCAGCGTCGCGAGCTCGGATTTGCGCGTCACGGGAAGCTCGGCGAGTGCGTCGCGCGTTTTGATCTGCGACGACCGGACTCCCTTCAGGATGCGGGCAAAGCCGGGCGCATTCTTCTGCGCGTGCGCAATCAGCTTGGGAAGGGCCGTCATCAGTGCGCGCTCGCGCGCCTTAGGCGAGCGCGTTTCCAGCGGGTCGTAATGCTTCAGAGCCAACGCTTGCGCCGGCGATAGGACTTGACGTCGCGAAAGCTGCGTCGCCCGGCAGTGGAGAAGCCGAGGTAGAACTCCTTCACGTCCTCGTTCTCCGCCAGATCGGAGGCTTCGCCGTCCATCACCACGCGGCCGTTCTCGAGGATGTAGCCGTAATCGGCGTAGCGCAGCGCCATGTTGGTGTTCTGCTCGGCGAGCAGGAAGCTCACGCGCTCTTTCTGGTTCAGGTCCTTGACGATGTCGAAGATTTCTTCCACCAGCTGCGGCGCGAGCCCCATCGAAGGCTCATCCAGAAGAATGAGCTGCGGCCGAGCCATTAATGCGCGGCCGATCGCCGTCATCTGCTGCTCGCCGCCCGAGGTATAACCCGACTGCGAATGCCGCCGCTCCTTCAGGCGCGGAAAGTAGGCATAGACCTTCTCGAGGTCTTCGCTCACGCCCGAGCCGATGTAGCCGCGCGTATAGGCCCCGGTGAGGAGGTTCTCTTCGACGGTGAGGTGCGCGAAGCAGTGCCGGCCCTCCATCACCTGGCAGATGCCGCGCTTCACCAGCTCCGCCGGATTCAACCGGTCGATGCGGCTGCCGCGGTAGAGGATCTGGCCCTTGGTGACGTCGCCGCGCTCGGCGCGCAGCAGGCACGAGATGGCCTTCAGGGTCGTCGTCTTGCCGGCGCCGTTGGCGCCGAGCAGCGCAACGATCTGGCCTTCGTGCACCTCGAGCGAAACGCCCTTCAGTACGAGGATCACATGGTCGTAGATGACCTCGATGTTCTGAACGGCGAGCAGTGCCTGTGTGCTCATGGCCGACCCTAAAAGCAGCTCCTCCCAAAAGCAGAACGGCGGACCACGGCCCGCCGTTCTGCGCTCACCCTCTCAGCGTTACATCGAGTCGTTGCTGCAATTGCGCGGCGTGATGCCTTTCTCTTTGGCGTACTGGGAGGCGTCGGACTCGACCTTCTCGCGCACGAGCTTGCGGTCGGGTTCCATCCAGTCGCTGATGACCTTCCACTTCGTGCCATCCCACTGCTGGAACTTCACCAGGCCGGACCCCTCATGGTCGAGGCATGACACCTTGAGCGGCGGCATCAGCCCGACGGCGCCCAGCTCCTTCAGGCGCTTCTCGTCGATGTTCAGGTGCTCGATGCCCCAGCGCATCTGCTCGCCGGTGATCGCCTTGCCCTTGCCGAACTTCTCCTGCGCGAGGCGGATCGCTTCGACGGTGACGATGCCGGCGACGACGCCGCGCGTGTGGTAGATCGAGCCGATGCGCGCCTTGTCCTCGAACTCGCCCTTGCCCTTGGCATAGACGTATTTCAGGACGTCCTTCATCACGGGGAAATCCGTGCCCGGCGCATTGAAGCCCGCGGAGATGAAGCCCTTCGCCGCGGAGCCGGCCGGCAACACGTCCTCCTCGGCGCCGGACCACCACACGCCGACGATGTGATCACGCGGGTAACCGATCTTCGCCGCGGCTTTCAGCGCCGTCGGGTTCATCACGCCCCAGCCCCACAGGATCACCCAGTCAGGCTTGTTCTGGCGGATCTGCAACCATTGCGACTGCTGCTCGTTCCCCGGATGCGGCACCGCGAGGGTGGTGAGCTCGTAGCCGTGCTCCTTGGCGAGATCGGTGAGGATCGGGATCGGCTCCTTGCCGTACGCCGAGTCGTGGTAGACGAGCGCGATCTTCTTGCCCTTCAGCTTGTCGTAGCCACCCATCTTCTGCGCGATGTACTTGATCATCACCGTGGCCTGCGACCAGTAGGTGGTGATCAGCGGGAAGACGTACGGGAAAACGCGCCCATCGGCCGCCGAGGTACGCCCGTAGCCCATCGAGATGATGGGAATCTTGTCGGCGGTGGCCTTCTCGATCAGCGAGTAAGTGATGCCGGTCGAGAGCGGATGGATGACGGTGGCGCCGGTCGGCGGATGCTTCTTGCTCCTCTCATAGCACTCGACGCCGCGCGCATTGTTGTATTCGGTCTCGCATTTCTCCCAGGTGAGCTTGACGCCGTTCACGCCGCCGTCGCGCTCGTTGATCATCTGCATGTAATCGATGATGCCGCCGCCGAAGCCCGAGCCGCCCGGAGCGTACGGTCCGACCCAATAGAAGTTGGCCGGAACGAACTGCTCCTTCTGCGCACTCGCCGTGGCCGTATAACCGGCGCCGATGATGCTGAATGCCGCCAGCGCCCATGCGGTCCTTTTCATGACAGTCCTCCTCCTAAGAGCCTGTTTCAAAAGGGGAGGACGAGTATAGACCTTCCGCTCCGACTGTCTAGTGCGGGAACGGCCACAGCCTGAGCTTCTCCTTGGCGATCTGCCACAGGCGCGCGAGGCCCGCCGGCTCGACGATCAGGAAGAAGATGATCAGGCCGCCGAAGATCATCGCCTCGGCATTGGAGACCACGGCATGCGACATCTCGATACCGAGCGTCGCTTCAGCGGTGCGCGACAGCACGTTAAGGAAGATGGGAAAGAGGGTGATGAAGCCGGCGCCGAGGAACGAGCCGAGGATCGAGCCGACCCCGCCGATGATGATCATGAAGAGCACGCGGAAGGAGAGATCGAGCGTGAATGCCTCCGGCTCCACCGTGCCCAGGTAGCAATAAGCGTACAGCGCGCCCGCGACGCCGCAGTAGAACGAGCTGATGGCGAACGCGAGGAGCTTGGTCTTCATCATGGGAATGCCGATGACGCTCGCCGCCACGTCCATGTCGCGGATCGCCATGAATGCCCGGCCGGTTTCGCTGCGCATCAGGTTCTTTGCCGCGAGCGCCATCATGGCAACGATCACGAGCGTGAGCAGATACTTGTCGCGCGAATGCTCGATCGGGTAGCCGAGGATTTCGATGCGCTGGGCGGTGATCACGCCCGAGGAGCTGTAGTTGGAGAACCAGCCGACGCGGTTGATCGCCCACAGCACGAAGAACTGACAGGCGAGCGTCGCCACCGCGAGGTACAGGCCCTTGATACGCAGGCTCGGTAGCCCGAAGACGATACCCACCGCAGCGGCGCACAACCCGCCGATCACAAAGGCGCCAAGGATCGGCATGTGCGGAATTCGCAGCACGGCGTTGTACGCCATGAACGCGCCCACCGCCATGAACGCCGCCGTGCCAAGCGAAAGCTGGCCGGCATAGCCGGTGAGGATGTTGAGGCCGAGCGCGGCCAGCGAGAAGACGAGAAAAGGCGTGAGGATCGCCGAGAACCAGTACTGGTTGCCGATCAGCGGCACGACCACAAACGCGACCACGAGCAGCGCCGCGACCGCCACGCGATCCTGCAGGATGGGAAAGATCTGCTGGTCTTGCCCGTAGGTCGATTTGAACTGTCCGGCTTCGCGGTAGAGCATCGACTAGACCCGGTCGATGATCTTTTCGCCGAACAGCCCTTCGGGCCGCACGAGCAGGAAAAGGAGCGCGATGACGTACGCGAACCACGACTCGATGCCGCCGCCCACGTAGGGGCCGAGATAGACCTCGGCCAGCTTCTCCCCGGCGCCGATGATCAGGCCGCCGACGATGGCACCGGCGATCGATTCGAAGCCGCCGAGGATCAGCACCGGCAGCGCCTTGAGCGCGGTGAACGTGAGCGCGTATTGCACGCCGTTCCTCACGCCCCACATGACGCCGGCCACCAGCGCCACGAACCCGGCCACCGCCCAGACAATCGCCCAGATGTGCTGCAGCGGGATGCCGACTGCGAGCGCCGCCTGGTGGTCATCGGCCACCGCGCGGAGCGCCCGGCCGATGCGCGTCTTCTGAAACAAGAGCGCCAGGATGGCCACCAGCACGCCGGCGACGAACGCGGCGAATAGATCGAACTGGCTGATGTTGATGTTCCATTTCTGCGACAGCCATTCGATCGGCACATCCGGAATGCCGAGCTCGAGGCCATGCGGCTGCGAGCCCCACATGAGCTGCGAGGCGCCTTCCAGCACGAAGGTGAGGCCGATGGTCGCCATGAGGAGCGTGATCGGCGGCTGATTGACGAGCGGCCGCAGCACCGTACGCTCGATGACGATGCCCACCACCACCATGGCCAGCAGTGTCACGGCCAGCGCGAGCCACAAATTCCAGCCTCGCTCGGTGAGCGACACGAAGGTAAGGGCGGCGAAGAACACCATTGAGCCTTGCGCGAAATTGAACACGCCCGACGCCTTGTAGATCAGCACGAAGCCGAGAGCGACGAGCGAATACATCACCCCGGCTAGCAGGCCGCCGGCAACCACCTCGATGAAAAAGCTCATGCGTGAGCGACGCCGAGATAGGCGTCGATCACTTTCTGATTGCCGCGCACTTCGTCGGGCGTGCCGTCGGCGATCTTGCGACCATAGTCGAGCACGACGACGCGGTTCGAGATGTCCATCACGACGCCCATGTCGTGCTCGATCAGGACGATGGTCGTGCCGTAGTGGTCGTTGACGTCGAGGACGAAGCGGCACATGTCCTGTTTTTCTTCCAGGTTCATGCCGGCCATCGGCTCGTCGAGCAGGAGCAGCGCGGGCTCAGCGGCGAGCGCACGGGCGAGCTCGACGCGCTTCTGCAGTCCGTAGGGCAGCCGCCCGACCGGCGTCCGGCGGACGTGCTGGATCTCGAGGAAGTCGATGATCTCTTCGACGGCGCGGCGATGCACGAGCTCTTCGCGCTTCGCCGGCCCGACCCATAGCGCCTGCTGCAGGAAGTTGCAGCGCATCTTCAGGTTGCGGCCACTCATGACGTTGTCGAGCACGCTCATGCCCTTGAAGAGCGCGATGTTCTGGAAGGTGCGGGCGATGCCGAGCGAGGCCGCGCGGTGCGGGTCCATGCCGCGGAATTCCTGGTCGCGGAAGACGATCTTGCCTTTCTGCGGATGGTAGACGCCGTTCAGGACGTTGAGCATCGAGCTCTTGCCGGCGCCGTTCGGACCGATGATGGCGCGGATCTCGTGCTCCTTCACATCGAAGGAGACGTCCTGAAGGGCCTTAACGCCGCCGAAGGAAAGCGAGACGTTTTCGACTGCGAGGATCATGCGGCCCGCTCGGCGGCAGCGGGCGCGAAAGTCCTGGCGTTTTCGATGCGAAGGTCACCGGCGAAGGTGCCGCTACGGCCGTCCTCGTACTTCACCTGCGCCTCCACGTGCACGGCGTCGCTTCCGGCGTAGAGCGCGTCGACGAGCGGCGCATATTTCTCGGCGATGAAGCCGCGGCGCACCTTGCGGGTGCGCGTGAGCTCGCCATCGTCCGCGTCGAGCTCCTTGTGCAGGATGAGGAAGCGATGGATCTGCGAGTTCGCGATCTCGGGCTCCGCCGCGAGGTCAGCGTTAACGCGCTCGATGCATTCGCGCACCAGCTCGTATACCTCCGCCCGCGAAGCGAGGTCGGTATAGCCGGAATACGGCATGTTGCGCTTCTCGGCCCAGTTGCCGACCGCCTCGGGATCGATGTTGATGAAGGCGCAGACGCGATCGCGCCCGTGGCCGAAGCAGACTGCTTCGCGGATGTATGGAAAGAATTTGAGCTTGTTCTCGAGGTACTTCGGGGCGAAAAGTGTCGCATCGGCCAGGCTGCCGACGTCCTTCACGCGGTCGATGATCTTTACGTGGCCGTCGGCGTCGAAGTAGCCCGCATCGCCGGTATGAAACCAGCCGTCCTGATCCTTCACCTCGGCGGTCGCTTGCGCATTCTTGTAGTACTCGCGGAAAAGGCCCGGGCTGCGCACGACGAGCTCGCGCTGCGGCGTGAACTTCAGTTCCACGCCCGGCACTGCCGGACCGACCGTGTCCGCCTTCACCTGCCCGTCGGGCTGGATACAGACGAACACCGCCGTTTCAGTCGAGCCGTAGAGCTGCTTGAGGTTGATGCCGATCGAGCGATAGAAGCGGAAAAGATCCGGGCCGATCGCCTCGCCGGCGGTATAGCCGACCTTCACGCGGCTCATGCCGAGCACGTTGCGCAGCGGCCCATACACGACGAGGTCGCCGATCGCATAGAGCAGCCGATCGAGCACCGAGACACGCTTGCCGTCGAGGATCGCGCCGCCCACGCGCTGCGCCACGCCCATGAAATACCGGTACAGCCAGCGCTTGACGCGCGAGGCGTCCTCCATGCGAATCGAAACCTGCGTCAGCAGGTTCTCGAGCACGCGCGGCGGCGCAAAGTAATAGGTGGGCCCGATCTCGCGCATATCGGTCATCACCGTCTCGGCCGACTCCGGGCAGCCGATGCAATAGCCGGTGACGTAGGCCTGCGCACACGAGAAAATGTTCTGGCCGATCCAGGCGGGCGGCAGGTAGGCGAGGATCACATCGCGCTCGCCGAGGCGCTCGAGCTCCGCTGCGGTGCGCGAGGGACCGATGAGACTCGCGTGGGTATGCACGACGCCTTTCGCCACACCGGTCGTGCCGGAGGTGAAGAACATCGCCGCGGTGTCCGCGCCCGAGCTCTTGGCGATTTCCCGATCGACAAATTGCGGATCGGCCTTCAGGCGCTCGCGTCCTTGCGCCAGCAGATTGTCATATGCGATCAGCTGGTCCTTGGCATAGTGCCGCATGCCGCGCGGATCGTCGTAGATGATGCGCGCGAGCGTCGGGCACTGCGGCGCAATCTCGAGCAGCTTGTCGACCTGCTCCTGGTCCTCGGCGAAGGCAATGGCGATGCCTGCGTTCTGAATCGGGAACGCCAGCTCCGCGGCCACCGCGTCCTGGTAGAGAGGCACCGGCACGCCGCCCAGACATTGCACTGCGGCCATGGTGGCGTAGAGACGCGGCCGGTTATCGCCGACCAGTGCGAAGTGCTCGCCGCGCCGCAGTCCGAGCGCCGCGAGGCCGCACGCGAGCGCGCGCACCTCGTCCGCCAGCTCGCGCCACGTCCACGTCTGCCAGATACCGAGATCCTTCTCGCGGATCGCGGGACGCTCGGGCCGCACGCGCGCGTGGTGCATCAGCAGCTTCGGAAACGTGTCCAGCGCCGCGATGTCCTCTTTCATCGGGCTGTCCTCCTGCCTTTCAGGCGGCTTCTCGCCTCGTCCCAGAGGCCGGCGGATTCTTGCATAAAACCGGGTAAATTACGGACCCCTATGAATGGCACCGAACACTGGACGCGCAAAGGCGACGTCAAGCTCTTCCTCTGGCGAAAGAACGCGGCTTACGCAGCGCGCGGCACGATCTTTTTCGTGCACGGCTCCTCGATGGCCTCGCAGCCGACCTTCGACCTGCACGTTCCGGGACGGCCGCACTCCTCGGTGATGGAATGGTTCGCCGAGCGCGGCTTCGATACCTGGTGCATGGACAACGAAGGCTACGGCCGCTCCGACAAGTCGCGGCCGATCAACTGCGACATCTCGAATGGCGCCGATGACCTCGCGGCGGGCAGCGAATATGTGCTGCGCCACTCAGACGCGAAGAAGCTCTTGGTGTACGGCATCTCGTCCGGGGCGTTGAAAGCGGCGCTTTTCGCCGAGCGCCATCCCGAACGCGTCGCGCGCCTTGCGCTCGACGCGTTCGTCTGGACAGGCGAAGGCAGCCCGACGCTCGCCGAGCGAAGAAAGCGCCTGGGCGAATTCCAATCGAAGAACCGCCGCCCGATCGACCGCGCGTTCGTGCGCAGCATCTTCACCCGCGACCATCCCGGAACCGCAGACGAGGCCACCATCGAGGCCTTCGCCGAGGCGATCCTCAAGCTCGACGATTCAGTGCCGACCGGCACGTATGTCGACATGTGCTCGAAGCTGCCGCTCAACAATCCCGAGCGTATCGAAGCGCCAACCCTCATCATGCGCGGCGAGCACGACGGCATCGCGGGGTTCGATGACCTGCTGGAGTTCTTCCGCCGCCTGCCGAACCCCGACAAGCAGTTCACGGTCATGGCCGGCATCTCGCATGCGAGCTTCCAGCAGAAGAACTATCTGATGGTCTACCACATCCTGCACGCTTTCTTTGCCCAACCAGAACCGGTTTACCGCGGATGAAACGCATCTCGCACTTATTGACAACCGTAGCGCTCGCGGCCGCCTCGCTCTGCGCATTGGCGCAGCCTTATCCCTCTCGCCCCGTGCGCCTCGTGGTGCCGCTCTCGCCGGGCGGCTTTGCCGACACGCCGGCGCGCATCCTCGCGCCGCGCCTATCGGAGCAGTTTGGCAAACAGTTCTTCGTCGAGAACCGGCCGGGTGCGGGCGGCACGATCGGCTGGGACTTCGTCGCCAAGCAGCCGCCCGACGGCTACACGCTCGCGATCACGGGCGCCACGCACCTGATCAGCTCGCACCTGTACAAGAATCTCCAGTACGACGCGTTCAAGGACTTCACGCACATCAGCATGATGGCCTCGGGGCCGTACGTGCTGGTGGTGAATCCAAAGAAGGTGCCGGTTTCATCGGTGCGCGAGCTCATCGCCGCGGCAAAGGCGGAACCAGGAAAGATCGATTACGCGAGCTCGGGCAACGGCAGTTCGCAGCACCTGGTCGGCGCGCTCTTCAACCAGATGGCGGCCGTGCAGTTGAACCACGTGCCATACAAGGGCAGCGGACCGGCGATGCAGGACCTGCTGGCGGGCGAGGTCGGTGTTTCCTTTGCCGGCGTGCCGAACGTCCTCGGACAGGTGCGCTCGGGGCGGCTGAAGGCGCTCGCCGTCACGACGCCGAAACGCTGGGTCGAGCTGCCCGATGTGCCCACCCTGGCGGAAGCCGGCGTGCCGGGCTATGAGGCGACGCTGTGGCTCAGCATCTCCGGCCCGGCGGGGATGCCGAAGGACATCGTCCAGCGCCTGTACGCGGAAATCACCAAAGCGCTCAAGGATCCAGACCTGCAGAACCGGTTCCGCGAGGCAGGCGTTGAAGCCGACGCACGAGGCGGCGAGGAGCTGCTGCGCTACATGCGTGCCGAGGACGAGAAGTGGGGCCGCGTCGTCAAGGAAACCGGCGCCACCGTGAACTAGAAGGTTGGGCGCTTCGTCGCGCCCACGCTCCAGAGCGCTTCGACGACGCGATAGCCCACGGGATCGTGGCGCAGCAAATCAGCCCGCGTAAAAGGGTAATAGTCGTTCCTGCCGAAGTAGGCTTCAGTCAGCTCGGCAAAGTATTCAGCGCGGTTTTTCGCTGCATGGGCTCGCCGTCGGCCGCCACCGACGTAAGACACGGCGTCATAGAGCCCAGCCGCCATTGCATGCTCGTAAGCGTTGCGGATCAGCGGCTCTTGTTCGCCCAGATCCCGGAAGTGATAGGCGTGCGCGAGCTCATGCAGCAGGCTCGACGGCTGCTCGCGTCGCGACCACGACACCCAGTTGCGCGCGTGGCTAATCTCCACGTCGCCGGCCTTCTCCGGGTTATAGCCGTGCGCGAGAAGCCAAGCGCGAGCGGGGTGGAATTGCGCCGCGGTATCTTCACGTTGCTGCCACTCGAGCCAGATACGCGCTTGGCGCAGCTTCGCCAATATTGATTCGGGTACGGCGGCCGCTATCTCGTCCATCTGCGATTCGAGCTCGGCGAACGCCTGCGAGGCGGCACCCGCGTCTTCCATGACCGCGGGATGCACGAGAACCGTGAAGCCGCGGATTGCTCTTGCCACATACGCGGCAGTCGGTGTGAATGCCGGCAGCGGATCGACAACGGTCACCTGAGCCGCGTCGGGAAGGTAGATGACCATGCGGCGCAGCTCTCCGATTTTCAGTGCCCGCACCTCGCCGCTCACTCTGATCATGCGTCCGATATAGCCAGCGACTTCCGTGCTCTGCGGCAAACGGACAAAAAACGCGCCCGGGTCGCGCCACGAGGCCTCGGAGTACAGCTCGGCATAACCATCGGCATTCGTGCCGGTGCCGTTGACCCGGAACTTCACGGTGACGGTTTCGCCAAATTTCAGCGCCGCCTGCGCTGGCGCCAGAGTATCGGCGAACGCCCAGGATGCCACCGCGAGCAAGCACGCTGCCACGATCAGGCGGCGCAGAGATGCGCTCACATACTGCGGCGGTACTGGCCGCCGACCTCGAACAACGTGTGCGTGATCTGCCCCAGCGAGCAGACGCGCACGGCGTCCATCAGCACCTCGAAGACGTTCCGATCCTGAATCACCGCCTGGCGCAGGCGCTCGAGCATTGCCGGGGCCGCGCTTTCGTTCTTCTTCTGAAACTCGTGCAGGCGCTTCAGCTGCGACTGCTTCTCCGCTTCGGTGGAGCGGATGAGCTCAAGCTTCTGCGAGATCGGCTCGCCGTGCGGATTGCGGAAGGTGTTGACGCCGACGAGCGGGTACGAGCCGTCGTGCTTCTTGTGCTCGTAGTAGAGCGACTCCTCCTGGATCTTGCTCCGCTGGTAGCCCGTCTCCATCGCGCCCAAGACGCCGCCGCGGCTCGAGATGGCCTCGAACTCCTTCAGCACCGCTTCCTCCACCAGCGCGGTCAGCTCCTCGATGATGAACGAGCCCTGATTCGGATTCTCGTTCTTCGCCAAGCCCCATTCCTTGTTGATGATGAGCTGGATCGCCATGGCGCGGCGCACCGATTCCTCGGTCGGCGTGGTGATCGCCTCGTCGTAGGCGTTGGTATGCAGCGAATTGGTGTTGTCGTAGGTCGAGATGAGCGCCTGGAGCGTGGTGCGGATGTCGTTGAAGGCAACTTCCTGCGCATGCAAGGAGCGCCCGGACGTCTGCGAGTGGAACTTGAGCTTCTGGCTGCGCTCGCTCGCGCCATAGCGCTGCTTCATCGCCACCGCCCAGATGCGGCGCGCCACCCGTCCGAGCACCGCGTACTCCGGATCCATGCCGTAGGAGAAGAAGAACGACAGGTTGGGCGCGAAGTCGTCGATCTTCATGCCGCGGGCCAAATAGGCCTCGACGAACGTGAAGCCGTTCGCCAGAGTGAAGGCGAGCTGGGAAATTGGATTAGCGCCCGCTTCGGCGATGTGATAGCCCGAGATCGACACCGAGTAGAAGTTCTTCACTTTGTGAGCGGTGAAGTATTCCTGGATGTCACCCATCACCTTCAGCGAAAACTCCGTGGAGAAGATGCAGGTGTTCTGGCCCTGATCCTCCTTGAGGATGTCGGCCTGCACGGTGCCGCGGACGGTGGTCAGCGTGTGCGCTTTGATCTTCGCGCGCTCGGCATCGTTTGGCTCGCGCGAGTGCTGGGCGCGGAATTTATCCACCTGCTGGTCGATCGCCGTGTTGAAGAACATGGCCAGGATGGTCGGCGCCGGCCCGTTGATCGTCATCGACACCGAGGTCGACGGGTCGCATAGGTCGAAGCCCGAGTAAAGCACCTTCATGTCCTCGAGCGTGGCGATCGATACGCCCGAGTTGCCGACCTTGCCGTAGATATCGGGCCGCTCGTCGGGATCGAAGCCGTAGAGCGTTACCGAGTCGAACGCCGTAGAGAGCCGCTTCGCCGGCATGTCCTTCGAGAGCAGATGGAAGCGCTTATTCGTGCGGAAGGAGTCGCCTTCGCCCGCGAACATGCGCGTTGGGTCCTCGTTCTCGCGCTTGAAGTGGAACACGCCGGCCGTGTACGGAAACTCGCCGGGCAGGTTCTCGAGCATGCGCCAGCGCAGGAGCTCGCCATGGCACTCGTAGCGCGGCAGCGCCACCTTTGGTACCGTCGTGCCCGACAGCGAGGTACTGGTGAGCCGCGTGCGGATTTCCTTGCCGCGCACCTTCACCACCTGCTCTTCGCCCGAATACGCCTTCACCGTCGCCGGCCAGCCATCGACCAGCGCCTTCGCCTCGCCAGCGAGCGCGCTTTCCTTTTGCTGGATCAGCTTGGCGAGCTCCGGCATTTCGCTGCCGAGCATCGCCTGGACTGCATGCAGCTGCTGCCGCTCGCGCGCGAGCCGCGATTGCTCGCGGACGGCTTCGTGATAGCCGCGCACCGTGTCCGCGATTTCGGCGAGGTAGCGCTGCCGCTTCGCCGGGATGATGACGTGCACGTTGGAAGAGACTTTGGCCGCCGGCCGCGGCAGCCGCCGCTCGCTCATCTTGAAACCTTTGGCGTCGAGCGCATCAGCGAGCGCGTGGTACAGCGCGGTGACGCCATCGTCGTTGAAGCGAGCGGCGATGGTGCCGTAGACCGGCATGGAATCGGGCGGCTCGCGGAACGCTTCGCGGTTGCGCTGTACCTGCTTTCTCACATCGCGCAGCGCGTCGTCGGCGCCCTTGCGGTCGAACTTGTTGATGGCGACGAAATCGGCGAAGTCGAGCATGTCGATCTTCTCGAGCTGGCTCGCGGCGCCGAACTCGGGCGTCATGACGTAGAGCGTGACGTCGGCGTGCGGCACGATCGCCGCGTCGCCCTGGCCGATGCCGGCGGTCTCGACGATGACGAGCTGATAGCCCGCTGCCTGGCACGCGGCGATGGCGTCGGCCGTGGCGGCGGAGAGTTCGCTGTCCGTCGCGCGCGTGGCGAGCGAGCGCATGAAGGTGCGTCCGCCGTGAATCGCATTCATGCGAATGCGATCGCCAAGCAGCGCGCCACCGGTCTTGCGCCGCGTCGGGTCGACCGAGAGCACGGCGATGCCGAGCTCGTCTCCTTGGTCGAGGCGGAAGCGCCGCACCAGCTCGTCGGTGAGCGAACTCTTGCCCGCGCCGCCGGTGCCAGTGACGCCCAAGACCGGGGCGCTGCTCTTTTCCGCCGCTTGGCGAATCGCGCGGGCGTCCAGATTGCCGAGCTCGAGCGCCGTGATCACCTGCGCGAGCGAGCGGGCATTGCCGGTCTCGAGCTCCTTCGGCGCGTACTGCGCGAGATCGAAGTCGCAGCGCGCCAGCATGTCGTTGATCATGCCCTGCAGCCCCATGCGCTGGCCATCTTCCGGCGAGTAGATGCGCGCCACGCCGTAGTCCTGCAGCTCTTTGACCTCGGCGGGCACGATCACGCCACCGCCGCCGCCGAACACCTGGATGTGCGCGCCGCCGCGCTGGCGCAGGAGGTCGATCATGTACTTGAAGAACTCGACGTGCCCGCCCTGGTAGGACGAGACCGCAATACCTTGCACGTCCTCCTGCAGCGCGGCGGTGACGATCTCGTCGACCGAACGGTTGTGGCCAAGGTGGATCACTTCGGCCCCGGAGGCCTGCAGGATGCGGCGCATGATGTTGATCGACGCGTCGTGGCCGTCGAACAGGCTCGCCGCCGTGACAAGGCGGATCTTGTGCTTCGCCTTGTAAACCAGCTTGCTCGAGTCCGAGAGGTCGGTCATGGTCGCAGGCGAGCCTATTTGACGTTTACGTAAACGTCAATGTGCTGCTTATCGCACGATCAATCGCGATACGAGGGATCGCGCGCCTCCACCAGGCGCACCAGCGCCGCGAACACGTCCTGGCAGGTACGCGATTCACCGGGGCCGGACTCCTCCAACATGCGCTCGAGCACCTCCGGGGACAGGCGGTTGATCTCGCCGCCGGCCTGCGCGGCTGCGATCTGCACGTCACAGGCGCGCTGCAGAGTCCAGAGTCGCAGGTACGCCTCGGCGACGTTCGCGCCCCACGACAGCAAGCCGTGGTTGCGCAGGATCATCACGTGCTTGTCGCCGAGATCGCGCACCAGGCTCTCGCGCTCGGCCAGGTCGACCGTCACCCCCTGCAGCTCATGATAGGCGACGCGCTCATGCAGCATGGCGCCGTAGAAGTTGTCGCTCGAAAGCCCGTGCTTCAGGCACGACACGGCGACGCCATTGGTCGTGTGGGTGTGCATGACGCAATGCGCGTGCGGCACGGCGCCGTGGATCGCCGAGTGGATGACGAAGCCGGCACGGTTCACCGGCCACTTGCTCTCGCGCAGCACGTTGCCGTCGAGACCGATCAGCACGAGGTTCGAGGCCGTGATTTCACGATAGTGCAGCCCGAACGGATTGATCAGGAAGCGCGGCTCGGGGCCCGGCACGCGCAGCGTGATGTGGTTGAAGATCATCTCCGTCCAGCCGAGCATGTCGAAGATGCGATAGCACGCCGCGAGCTCGACGCGCGCCTTGCGCTCGGCTTCGCTTATCGGCAACTCGGTCGCCGCGCGCGCGGCGTTCTGCATGTAGATGGTCATGGCGGCGAGTTTACTCTCCGGCGCAGGTGTTCCATCACCTCCGGCGAATCCCATTTGACCGCCCCGAGATGCCGTCCCACCTCGCGCCCCTGCGGATCGACGAGCAGCGTGGCCGGCAGCCCGTCGGCATCGAGCGTGAAAGCCGCCTTCGCCGTGCGGTCGATGTAGAGCGGCAGGGCTTTGATTCCGTTCTCCGCGTAGAACTTGCGCGCAATCGCCAAGCCCTGCTGATCGACCGAGAGCGCCACCACCTGGAAGCGCTCGCTCGCCATTTGCGCCTGCAGCCGATCGAGCGCCGGCATCTCCTCACGGCAGGGCGCGCACCAGGTGGCCCAGAGGTTGAGGAGCACGAACTTGCCGCGGAAGTCGGCGAGCGTATGACGGCGTCCACTCGCATCCTCGAAGGCGAGGTCCGGCATCGCCTTTGCACCTGCCGCGCGCGCGAAGGGCAATTTGGTTTGCGCCTGCCAGGTCGCGAAGTAAACGCCGAGCGCCGCGGCGGCCACCGCTACGCCGGCAAAAACCGCCACGGTACGGGCGTTCATGCCCCGCGCATGATCTGCCGCGCGCAGTTGTAGCCGCAAAGGCCGGCGATGCCGGGATGCATGGCCGGGCCGCCCAGCCAGAGACCCTCGATCGGTGTCCGATAGCCCGAGAGTTCGGGCAGCGGGCGCATCCACAGCGCTTGATCAAGCGCGAGCTCCGCTTGCAGCGGCTGCCCATCGGGACAGTCGTCATGGGGAATCACTTGCGTGTTCGTAACGGGCGGCAGGTGCGGCGCCACCTTCTGCAGGATCGGCGCCACGTCGACCGGCGAGCCATGAGGAAGGTACTGGCAATGCATTTCCGCGCTGGCATCTTTGGCTACGACATCGATCCAGGGCTGCACTGACGCCCGGCGATATTTGATGTCGTCATAGGAGCGCTCGACGTAGTCGACCGAAGGAGCGAGCGTCAACGTCGAGAAGGCGGCCGGCCGCTCGAGCGTGAGGGCAACCGTAGCGGCGACGCCTCGAGCACGGATATGGCGCGCGGCGCGTACGAGGTCCGGATCGAGCATGCCAGGTTCGATGAGTTCGGCAAGCGTGCGCCGCGGTGACAGCGCGGACACGACGAGGTCCGCGGCGATTGCTTCACCGCTCTGGAGCATGACGCCGGTTACGCGTTCGCCTCGCACCGTAATGCGCCCGAGCCTGCCCACCCTCAAGGCCACGCCGGAGCGCGAGCCGAGCTGGGCCACGAGGTCCGAGCGCGGCGGACGGAACACGCCGGGGGGGTTGCCGACGTGGTGATGCAGCAGCACGAACGCCGTTCCCGCGGAACGCGGCCCTTGGTGCACGTTGCGCACGCCGAAGGTGGCGAGCGCACCTTTTAATTCGTGACTATCGAACCAATCGTCGAGGAGCTCCGCGACCGGCATCGGCAGCAGGCGCATCATGTCCTCCATCGCCGCACGACCGAGGCGGCGCACGCGCACCGCAAAGCGAAGATCGACAAGGCTAGGCGGCGGGCCGATATAGATCTCCGCGAGGAGGCGTGCGAGCGTCGCCATGCGCTCGCAAAAGCGCGGCCAGCGCTCGGCGTCGCGAGGGCTGATGTGTCTTATGGCGTCGGCGCTGCGCGTCACGTCGCCCGAGAGCTCGAGCACGCCCCCGTCGAGAAGAGGAGCGCGCAGCCACGGCTCCGGTGGTTCGCGGCTCGTCACGCCGAGTTCCTGCGCGAGCGCGGGCGGAATCCAGCCGCTCGTACGCTGCGTCGGCCGCTCGGCGATCACGGTCACGCGGTGGCCGCCGCGCGCCAGTACGTGCGCCGCCACCAGCCCATCGGCGTCGGCGCCGAGCACGATCGCGTCGCTCAAGCGCGTCCCTTGAGGATCGCCATGGCGGCGTTGCGCCCGGCGGCGCCCATGACCCCACCGCCCGGATGCGTGCCCGCGCCGCACTGGTAAAGACCGCGAATCGGCGTGCGATAGCGCGCCCAGGCCGGCGCCGGCCGCAGGAAGAACATCTGCTGCAGGCTCAGCTCGCCCTGGAAGATATTTCCCTCCGAGAGGCCGACGATGCGTTCGATGTCGGCGGGCGTGACGACCTGGCGGTGAAGAATCGCACCCGGCAGGTTCGGCGCGTACTCGGCGAGCGTCTTGACTACGGTGTCGCCGAGTTCCTCACGGCGTGCGTCATTCCAGCCGCCGCCGCTGAGATGGTACGGCGCGTACTGGACGAAGATCGACATGACATGCTTGCCGGGCGGCGCCATCGACGGATCGAGCATCGACGGCATGATGATGTCCATGTACGGCCGCTGCGAGATCTCGCCGTATTTCGCGTCGTCATAGGCGCGCTCGAGATATTCCACGCTTGGACTGATCGACACCGCGCCGCGCAAGTGCGGCCCCGGCTGCGGCAGGCAGGTGAACCGCGGCGGCTCGGCGAGCGCGAGATTGACCTTGGCCGAGGAACCGCGGAATTTGTAGCGCTTGATGGAGGCGGCGAAGTCGTCCGGGAGCTCGGCTTCGCCCACCAGGCCCAGAAACGTGCGACGCGGATCGGCGCCGGAGACAATGACTGGAGCGTGCAGCTCCTCGCCATTTTCGAGCACGACGGCGCTCGCGCGAGCGCGCGACACGAATATCTTCGCCACCGGGGCCTGCGTGCGGATCTCGGCGCCATGCGCTTGCGCCGCCGCCGCGATCGCCGCGCTGACCGAGCCGTTGCCTCCGCGTGCAAAGCCCCAGGCACGGAAAACGCCATCCAGCTCGCCCATGTAGTGATGCAGAAGCACGTAGGCGGTGCCGGGCGAGCGCGGACCGAGCAGCGTACCGATTATGCCGCTCGCGGACTTCGTGCCCTTCAGCGCTTCGCTCTCGAACCACTCGTCGAGGTAATCGGCGCAGCTCATCGTGAGGAGCTTCCACAGCGCGTGCAGATCCTTCTCCGGCAGGGCACGGAAGTAGCGGCCGAGCTGCCAGAGCTCCCACAGCTCCCGCGGGTCGAGCGACGCCGGGTCGGGCGGGGCGACGCCGAGAAGCGGCTTTACCGCGCGCGCCATGCGATGCAGCAGCAACCCGAACTCGTCATAGGCGTCCGCGTCGCGCGCTGAATGTCGCGCGAGTTCGCGACGGTTCTGGTCGTGATCGGACCATTGCGCGAGGTAATCGCCGTTGGGCAGCGGGGTCAGCGTGCTCTCGAGCGGCAAGATCTGCAGCCCGTGGCGCGAAAGCTCGAGCTCTCTGATGATCTCCGGCCGCAGCAGGCTCACGACATAGGAGAACACCGAGAAGCGAAAGCCCGGGAACACTTCCTCGCTCATCGCCGCGCCGCCGACGCGCTCGCGGCGCTCGAGAACCAGCACTTTCCGTCCTGCGCGAGCGAGATAGGCGGCACAGGTGAGGCCGTTATGCCCGCCGCCGACAATGATGGCGTCATATCGCTTCATGCGCGCTTCCGGGGCGGATCGAAGAACGGCTTTTTCACCACCTGGGCTGCGGCGCGCTTACGCCGATGCTCGACCGTCACTTCCATTTCGAGCGCCGTACCGGGCGCCGCCCAGCGAGCCGGCACGTGCGCGAGCGCGATGTACTTCTTGAGGAGCGGCGACCACCCGCCGCTCGTGCAATAACCGACCTGCTCGCCGCCAGCGTAGAGCGGCACGCTCATGCGCCATGTCGCGTTCGGCAGACGCGTCGCGAGGCCGAACTCCGCGTAGAGGCGCTCGAGCGAGTTCCATTCGACTTCGATGCCGACGAACTGCCATGCCGGACCTTGCGCCTTCTCGCGTGCCAGCGCCTCGCGGCCGATGAATCGCTCCTTCTCCAGATTCACCGTCCACGCGAGGTCCAGCTCGTAGGGCGAGGAGAACTGGCTCGCGATGAGCGCCTTGCGCGCCGGCACGTAGTCGACATCGATCAGCATGAGGCCCGCCTCGAGGCGCGCCATGTCGAGCGCGAGCAAGCCGGTCGGCATGATGCCGTAGGGACGCCCAGCCTCCATGAGCGCGTCCCAGAGTCGAAGCGCACTGCCGGCTTCCGTCCATATCTCGTAGCCGAGATCGCCGGTATACCCCGTGCGCGACACGGTGACGGCGATGCCCGCGAGGGTCGCGGGCGCCATGCGGAAGTATTTGAGCGCCGGAGCGCCAAGGGACTCGAGGATCGACCCGGCCGCCGGACCCTGAAGCGATAGCGCCGCAACGCTGTCCGATACGTCGGCTATGTTCACCTCGAGCCCGGCGGCGTTGTCCTGCAGCCAACGCAAGTTCGGCTCCGCCGAGGTGATGCGGAAAGTACTGTCGTCGAGCCGCGCGACCGTGCCATCGTCGATAACCTTGCCGGCGTGGTCGCACCAGGGCGTATAGAGCACCTGGCCGACCGCCGCCTTTTGCACGTTGCGCGTGACGATGAGGTCGAGCAGCCGCGCCGCATCGCGCCCGCGCACCAGGTACTTGTAGAGCGGCGACACGTCGAACAGCGCCGCGGCGGTGCGGATGACGTGGTATTCCCGCTCGTGCGTGAGCTCGTAGGAGCTGGCGACGATGTAACCGGCCCAGCGCCGCCAGGCGTGGCTCACGCAGAGCGCCGAGGTGCGCTCGTGAAACGGCGTGGTCTTCAGCATCAGTTGAGGCGAGCGCCCGTCCCCGCATCGAAGTAGTGCGCGTCCGCCGGCCGATAGCGCAACGGCAGCCGACCGGGACGCACGGCGAACGACGCCGGCAGCCGCGCCGCAATGCGCGTGCCGGCGCCATCGACATGGCCGTAGGCGAGCGTATCGGCGCCGAGCGGCTCGATCAGGTCGACGTCGGCACTGAGCATGGCGTCCGCTTGGGCGCATGGCTCGAGATGCTCGGGCCGGACGCCGAAAAGGACGGGCCGGCCGTCGCGCTCCTGCGGGATCAGGTTCATGGGCGGCGAGCCGATGAAGCCGGCGACGAAAATCGTCGCGGGCCGCGCGTACACCTCGAGGGGCGCACCCATCTGCTCCACCCGGCCGGCGTTCATCACCATCATCCGCTGGGCGAGGGTCATCGCCTCCACCTGATCATGAGTCACGTAGAGGCTGGTAGTTCCGAGCCGGCGATGCAGCGCCTGCAGCTCTGCACGCATCTGCACGCGCAGCTTGGCGTCCAGATTGGAAAGCGGCTCGTCGAACAGGAACACGGCCGGCTCGCGCACGATCGCGCGTCCCATGGCGACGCGTTGGCGCTGGCCGCCGGAGAGCTCGCGCGGCCGCCGCCGCAGGAAATCACCGAGCTCGAGGATGCGCGCGGCGCGTTGCACCCGCTCCTCGATTTCCGCTGCCGCGAGCCCCCGCAGCCGCAGGCCGTACGACATGTTCTCGTACACGCTCATATGCGGATAGAGCGCGTAGTTCTGAAACACCATGGCGATGTCCCGGTCCTTCGGCTCGAGGTTGTTCACGACGCGCTCGCCGATCCGGATCTCCCCCGCCGTCACCACCTCCAGCCCGGCCACCATCCGCAGGAGCGTCGACTTGCCGCAGCCGGAGGGGCCGACGATGACGACGAACTCGCCGTCGGCGACCTCCATCGACACGCCATGGATCACCTCCTGGTCGCGGTAGCTTTTGCGCACCTCGCGAACCAAGACCGCGGCCATTACTTCTCCGTCTCCACCAGACCCTTCACGAACCACTTCTGCATGGCGAGCACCACGACCGCCGGCGGTAGCATCGCTAGCATCGCCGTCGCCATGATGAGCGGCCACTCGTTCGCCGCATCGCTGCCGACGATCATGCGCTTGATGCCGATCACCGCGGTGTACATCGACTCGTCGCTCGTGACGAGGAGCGGCCAGAGATACTGGTTCCAGCCGTAGATGAACTGGATGACGAAGAGCGCGGCGATGCTGGTCTTCGACAGCGGCAGCAGTACATCACGGAAAAAGCGCATCGGACCCGCGCCGTCGATGCGCGCCGCCTCTGCGAGCTCGTCCGGTACGGTGAGGAAGAACTGGCGGAACAGGAATGTCGCCGTGGCCGATGCGATGAGAGGTAGCGTCAGCCCAACGTACGAATTGAGCAAATGCAAGTCGGAGGCCACTTGGAAAGTCGGGATGATGCGCACCTCCACCGGCAGCATCAGCGTGACGAAGATCATCCAGAAGAAGAAGTTGCGCAGCGGAAAGCGGAAATAGACGATCGCAAACGAGGCGATGATCGAGATCGCGATCTTGCCAAGCGCGATGCCGAACGCCATGACGAGGCTATTGCCGAGCATCGTGGCAACGGCTGCCTGCGAGCCTCGGGTCGAGCCGGCGGTCAGCACCTGGCGATAGTTATCGACGAGATGGTCGCCCGGCACGAGCGGCATCGGCACCGTGAGAATCTGCTCTAGCGTCAGCGTGGATGCAACGAAGGTTACGTAGAGCGGAAAGGCGATCACGGCGACGCCGAGGAGCAGCACGGCATGCGAAAGGATGGTGAGACCCGGCCGGTTTTCGACCATCAGTACTGCACCTTGCGCTCGACGAAGCGGAACTGCAGCGCGGTGAGGACGATGACGATGCACATCAGAATCACCGACTGAGCGGAGGAGCCGCCGAGGTCCGCCGCCTTCACGCCGTCGTAATAGACCTTGTAGACCAGGATCTGGGTGTCTTGCGCCGGGCCGCCTTGCGTGGTGGCATCGATCACGCCGAAGGTGTCGAAGAATGCGTAGACGATGTTCACCACGAGCAGGAAGAAAGTGGTCGGCGAGAGCAGCGGAAATACCACGGTCCAGAAGCGTCGCGCCGGCCCGGCGCCGTCGATCGCCGCCGCCTCGATGAGCGAGCGCGGGATCGATTGCAGGCCTGCGAGGAAGAAAAGAAAGTTGTACGAGATCTGCTTCCAAACCGAGGCGATAACGACCAGGAGCATGGCCTGGTCGCCGCGCAGGATCCAGTTCCAGTCGATGCCCCAGCGGCGCAGCATGTAGGTGACGATGCCGATCGAGGGCGCAAAGATGAACGCCCACAGCACTCCGGCGACTGCGGGCGCCACGGCGTAGGGCCAGATGAGGAGCGTGCGGTAGGCGAGCGCGCCGCGCACCACGCGATCGGCCATCGCCGCGAGCGCAAGCGAGATGGCGATGCCGAAGAAAGCGACGGCGACGCTGAACACCGCCGTGGTGCGGAAAGAGGCGAGGTAGCGGCTGTCGCCAAACAGCGCCTGGAAATTGCGCAGACCGACGAATTCGGTGCGCAGGCCGAAGGCGTCCTGGAGCTGGAACGAGAACCAGATTGCCTGGACGGCCGGCCAGAAGAAAAAGACGAGCGTGACGGCGATCTGCGGCGCAAGCAGCGCGTACGGCAGCCACGCCGAGCGGAAGACGACGCGCTTTTCCATGCCGTCCGGCCTGACGGCGTTTAGCGGGCGGCGGCCGCCTCGAACTTGCGGAGGATCTCGTTGCCGCGCTTCACCGCCTCGTCGAGCGCAGCCTTCGCGTCCTTGCGGCCGGCGAACACCGCTTCGAGCTCCTCCTCGATCACTTCGCGCCCCTGCACGAAGTTGCCAAAGCGCAGGCCTTTGGAGTTCGGCGTTGGCGGCTTGTAAGTGAGCTGCTTCACCGGCATGTCGGCTCCAGGATTTTTCTCGTAGAAGCCCGACTCGCGCGTGAGCTCATACGCGGCAAGCGTGATCGGCACATAGCCCGTGCCGACGTGCCATTCCTTCTGCACTTCGGGTAGCGAGAGGAAGGCAAAGAACTTCGACACGCCCTTGTACTCCTGCGGCTTCTTGCCGCCCATGACCCAGAGCGAAGCGCCGCCGATGATCGAGTTCTGCGGCGCGCCCTTCACATCGTCGTGGTACGGCAGGAAGTTGATCGACCAGTCGAGCTTCGGGTTCTTCCGGAAGGTAGCCTGCGCGCCGGCGCTCGCGGTCACCATCGCGCACTCGCCACTCGCGAACTTGCCGTCGCCCTGGTTGGTGCGCCCGGCGTAGGTGAACAGCCCTTTCTTCGCGAGCTCGCCCAGCATCGTGACATGCCGCACGTGCAGCGGCGAGTTGATCGTGAACTCGGTGTCGAAGCCGCCCATCCCGTTTTGCTTCGTGCCTATCGGCACGTTGTGCCAGGCGCTGAAGTTCTCGATGTGCGTCCAGGACGGCCAGCTCGTGGTGTAGACGCACTGCTGCCCCGCGGCCTTGAGTTTCTCCGCCGCGGCCTGGAAATCCTTCCACGTTTTCGGCGCCTGCGGCGCGAGCCCGGCCTTCTTGAAGGCGTCATGGTTGATGTAGAACATCACCGTCGAGCTGTTGAACGGGAACGAGAGCATGTTCCCCTTCGTATCCGTGTAGTAGCCGCTGACGGTGGGCAGGTACGCCTTCGCGTCGAACGGCTCCTTTGCGTCACCCATGACTTTCGCGACCGGCACGATGGCGCCCTTCGCGGCCATCATCGTCGCCGTGCCGACCTCGAACACTTGCAGGATGTGCGGCGCGTTGCCGGCCCGGAATGCGGCGATTGCCGCGGTCATCGACTCCGGATAGGTGCCCTTGAAGACCGGTACCACCTTGTAGTCTTTCTGGCTGTCGTTGAACTTGCTGGCGAGCGCATTGAGCTGCTCGCCGAGCGCGCCACCCATCGAATGCCACCAGACGATCTCCGTCTGCGCATGCGCGATAGCTGCAAAGAGGCCGGCACAGACGAGCACGGCCAGTGACTGGACTCTCATGCGGTTTTCCTCCTCCGGAGGGGCGAAGCTTATTCTACGGTGACCGACTTGGCGAGATTGCGCGGCTTGTCGACGTCGGTGCCGCGCGCGAGAGCGGTGTGATAGGCGAGGAGTTGCAGCGGTACTACGTGCAGCATCGGCGAGAGTGGGCCGGCGTGCGCGCCGAGCTCGACGACGTGCAGGTAGTCGGTCTCTGAGAAGTGCGCGCCCTCATCGGCGAAGACGTAGAGCTCGCCGCCTCTCGCGCGCACTTCCTGCAGGTTCGACTTCAGTTTCTCGATCAGCGTGTCGGAGGGCGCGACGGCAATCACCGGCATAGACGCGTCGACGAGCGCCAGCGGCCCGTGTTTGAGCTCGCCCGCGGCATACGCCTCGGCATGGATATACGAGATCTCCTTCAGCTTCAGCGCTCCTTCCATGGCGATCGGCCAGTGAATGCCGCGGCCGAGGAAAAGCGCGTGCTCCTTGGTCGCAAAGCGCGCCGCCCACGCCGCCACCTGGGGCTCCGTCGCCAGCACCTCGTTCATGGCCGCGGGCAGATGGCGCAGCGACTGCAGGTGAGCGCGCTCCGCCGCGGCATCCAGCTTGCCGCGGACCTTGGCGATCACCAGCGCGAGCAGGAAAAGCGCGGCGAGCTGCGTGGTGAACGCCTTGGTGGAGGCGACACCGATCTCCGGGCCGGCGCGCGTCAGGAAGCGAAGCCGCGAGCCGCGCACGAGCGAACTCTCCGGCACGTTGCAGACCGAGAGCGTGGCGCGGTAGCCGAGGCTCTTCGCATGTTCCAGCGCGGCGAGCGTATCGGCGGTTTCGCCGGATTGCGAGATCGTGACAAAGAGTCCGTGCGGATCGGGAACCGAGCGGCGATAGCGGTATTCGCTCGCGATTTCCGCGAGGGTCGGAATGCCCCCGATGTCTTCCAGCCAGTAGCGCGCGATAAGCGCCGCGTGGTAGCTCGTGCCGCAGGCGACGAGATGGACGGAGCTCGCGGCGCGCAGCAGCTGCTCGGCTTCGGCACCGAAGAGACCGGACTGCAGCGAGCTCGCGCCAGTGACGACCTCTAGCGTATTGGCGAGCGCGCCCGGCTGCTCGTGGATCTCTTTCTGCATGTAATGGCGGTACGGGCCCAGGGCCACCGCCTCGTCCGTCACCTCGGACAGGTGCACGCCGCGCTCGACCGCCTGGCCGCGTGCGTCGACCACGCGGTAGCCGGCGGGGCGGATCTCGGCGCAATCGCCGTCCTCGAGGTACACGACGCGCCGCGTCACCGGCAGCAGCGCCGACACGTCCGAGGCGGCGAAGTTTTCGCCCTCGCCGATGCCGAGGAGAAGCGGCGGTCCGCGGCGTGCCACGACCACGGCGTCCGGGTCGCGCGCCGAGACGAGGGCAAGGGCGAACGCGCCTTCGAGCTCGGCGATCGCGCGCACTGCGGCGGCGAAGAGCGACGGGGCGGATTTGCGGTGCTCGGCGACGAGATGCGCCACCACCTCGGTGTCGGTATCGGAAGCAAAGGCGTAACCGGCGCGCTTTAGCCGATCGCGGATCGCCTCGTGGTTCTCGACGATGCCGTTATGCACGATGGCGATATCGCCGGACATGTGCGGATGCGCGTTGCGCTCGGTAGGTGCGCCGTGCGTCGCCCAACGGGTGTGGGCGATACCCGTGAGCCCGCTCACATGCTCTTTCGTTGTCTGCGCCGCCAGCTCGGCGACGCGGCCGGCCGCGCGCACGCGCTTGATGGCCGCGCCATTAACGACCGCGACGCCGGCCGAGTCGTAGCCGCGATACTCGAGGCGGCGCAGGCCGTCGACCAGGATCGGCACGATGTTTCGGCGCGCCGCGGCGCCGACGATGCCGCACATCGCTAGCCCTTCTTCTTCGGCGGCTGCCAGTCCGGGATGGAAACCTGGCGCGCCCGCGCCACGGTGAGCTGGCCTTCGGGTGTGTCCTTGTTGATGGTGGACCCGGCGCCGATATAGGAGCCGCGGGCGATGCGCACCGGGGCCACGAGCGTCGTATCCGAGCCGATGAAGCAGTCGTCCTCGATGATGGTGCGATTCTTCGCCGCGCCGTCGTAATTGCAGGTGATGGTGCCGGCGCCGACGTTGACGCGCTCGCCGAGCTCGGCGTCGCCGATGTACGAGAGGTGGTTCGCCTTCGACGCGTGGCCGAGGCGACTCGCCTTAACCTCGACGAAGTTGCCGATGTGCACCTCGTCGGCGAGGCTCGCCCCGGGACGAAGACGCGCGTAGGGGCCGACGCGGCAGCGCTCGCCGATGTCCGAGTCCTCGAGATGCGAGAACGCATGCACTTGGGTGCCGGCGCCCACCGTTACATTGCGCAGCACGCAATTCGGGCCGACGCGCACGCCTTCGCCGAGCTGCACCCGGCCTTCGAAAACGCAGTTGACGTCGATCGCGACATCGGCGGCGCATTCGAGCGTACCGCGCACGTCGATGCGCTGCGGATCGGCGAGGCTCACGCCCTCTTCGAGCAGGCGGTCCGCCTCGCGGCGCTGCAGCGCTCGCTCGAGCAGCGCGAGCTCACGCTTGGAGTTGACCCCGGCGACCTCGAGTGGATCCTCGACCTTCACCGCGGCCACCGGGACGCCGTCTTTCACGGCAAAGGCGATGACGTCGGTCAGGTAATACTCTTTCTGCGCATTGCGGTTTCCCAGCTTCGCGAGCCAGCCGGCGAGCCGCCGGGCGCCGAGCGCCATGAGCCCGGCGTTGACTTCGCGGATGGCGCGTTCCTCGTTGCTCGCGTCCTTTTCTTCGACGATGCGCTGTACGCGACCGCCGCTCGTGCGCACGATGCGCCCATAGCCATGCGGATCGTCGAGCTCGGTGGTAAGGAGGGCGACGCCGTCGCCGGCGGCCTCGAGCAGGCGCTTCAGCGTCGCAACGCGCACCAGCGGCACGTCGCCGTAGAGGATCAGAACCTCCGCGTCGGCGGCGACGTGCGGCAGCGTCTGCTGCACGGCGTGTCCGGTGCCGAGCTGCTCCGCCTGTAATACCCACTGGACGTCGGCCTGGCTGAAGGCGGCGCGCACCGCTTCCGCTCCGTGCCCGTGCACGACGATCGGTCGCCGCGCGCCGAGCGCACGCGCGGCGTCGAGCACGTGCGCGAGCAGCGGCCGACCGCCCAGCGAATGCAGCACCTTGGGCAGCGCCGAGCGCATGCGCTTGCCCTGGCCGGCGGCAAGCACGACGACTTCGAGGGGCATCGGGGCATTTTAGCTAATATCGGTCACGGTGCTGACGCCCGAGACCGCGAGCCGGCTGGCGCATGTCGCGCTCACCAACATCGATCGCGAATATCCGCGGCATGTGCAACATCTGATGACCACCGCGGAGGCGCCCTCGCGCGAGCGCGAGCGTCATCCGGCGTTCTACGGCAGCTACGACTGGCATTCGGCCGTGCACATGCACTGGCTGCTCATGCGCGTGCTGCGCCTATATCCGACCTCGCGCGACGCGGCGCGCATTGCCGATGCGCTCGACGCGCACTTACGCGCGCAAACCGTCGAGCAGGAGCTCGCGTACTTCCAAAGCCCCGCGGGACGCACCTTCGA
>Ga0081539_10000918_pt1 | contig 55505 bp, 49 predicted proteins | sample TabmetS4T2R2_FD_71023 | JGI IMG/M metagenome (GOLD analysis project Ga0081539, IMG submission 71023) | Tabebuia heterophylla rhizosphere microbial communities from the University of Puerto Rico - S4T2R2 | ecosystem: Host-associated > Plants > Roots > Rhizosphere ...
GGACGCCCACGGAGGCAGAGAGAAGGCGGTTCGACAGAGTATTCTTTCACTGGCTCCACTATTTTAAGCAATGCGTCGGGGGAAGCCGGGGTGTGGTTGGTCGCCATAAACCCCAGAGCTTGCAGGGCATTTCGGTGCACTGCTACCCCCGACCAATTTACGCGCAGGCTTCAGATAGATGCTCATGGGGCAGACAACGTATAGGGACGTAGTTGGAGTCGCAACTCACTTACGGTCTAACGCCCGATACTGAATTGCTTCGGCGAGATGTGGCCCTTTTACGTGTTCGTCTTCGGCAAGATCAGCAATAGTGCGCGCGACCTTGAGAATGCGTGTATATGCGCGGGCACTGAGGCCGAGGCGGGACATTGCATTCTCTAAAAGTTTTTCTCCAGCTACATCCAGTTGGCAGAATTTGCGAATATCGCGACTACTCATCTGCGCATTGCAGAAGGTCGTGCGGCCAGCAAAGCGCTTGAGTTGCCGATCACGCGCCTGATTCACCCGAGTACGAATCGTACCAGACTCCTCACTCGTTGTGTTTTGGCTCAGTTCCTTATACTTGACTGCTGGAACTTCGATCTGAATATCGATCCGATCAAGTAACGGGCCGGAAATTTTGGCGCGATAGCGCTGGACTTGCTGTGGGGCGCAGGTGCATTCATGCTGAGTGTCGCCGAGAAATCCGCACAGGCACGGGTTCATCGCGCACACCAGCATGATGCTCGCCGGATAGGTAATCGAGCCGACTGCACGTGAGATGGTGACTTTCGCGTCCTCCAGTGGCTGGCGCAATACCTCCAGCACGTTCTTGCGAAACTCCGGTAATTCGTCGAGAAATAACACACCGTGATGCGCCAGCGATACTTCCCCTGGTTTCGGGATCGCACCGCCGCCAATCAAGCCGGCATCAGAAATCGTATGATGTGGTGCGCGAAACGGGCGCGTAGCAATCAACGCTTGCCCATCCATCAATCCTGCGACACTGTGAACCTTGGTTGCTTCTATAGCTTCGGCGAGTGTCATATCAGGCAGGATCGTAGGCAAGCGTCGTGCGAGCATGGTCTTCCCGGCGCCAGGTGAGCCCACGAGCAGAACGTTATGACTTCCTGCGGCCGCGACTTCGAGTGCGCGTTTCACATGCTCTTGGCCTTTGACATCGTTGAAATCGACCTCATAGCGCGAATGAGAAGCAAACACAGAGTGTAGGTCGACGTGCGTCGGTGTAACCGGCTGTTCGTCGTTGAGGAACATGAACGCTTCGCTGAGCGTGCTCACTCCGATCACGTCTACACCTTCAACAACCGCTGCTTCAGCGGCATTTTCGCTCGGCACGACAAGTCCCTTCAAGCCTTTCTCGCGCGCCATGACGGCAAGCGGCAGAGCACCATGAACGGCTTTCACGCGCCCATCAAGCGACAGCTCGCCAAGAAGCGCGTATTCACTAAGTCGTTCTTTGGGCAAGGTGCCTTCTGCCGCAAGAATACCAAGTGCGATCGGCAAGTCGTACGCCGATCCTTCTTTCTTCAAATCGGCAGGCGCAAGGTTCACTGTGATCTTGCGAGGAGGAAACTCATAGCCAGAGTTCTTGATCGCCGAGCGCACGCGATCTTTACTTTCGCGTACTGCGCCTTCGGGAAGGCCAACGGTGGTGAACTGTGGCAGGCCGAATGCGGCATCAACTTCGACTTCAACCAGGAGACCGTCAATTCCAACCAAAGCACCTGAGAGGATGGTGGCAAGCATGACTAGTGGTGCTAGCGAATGTAGAGAAAAAAAGCAAGGAAGAGGCTATGGGCTGAAGGGTTAGAACTGGTGGATTTCTTCGTTCTTCGATCTATGCCCGACCTTTACAGCAGTCGTCAGCCCTGTAAAAAGTAGGGGCACGGCGTCGCCCTGCCCTTGTTATCTGTTGAATAGGCAGCGACGCAACGATATTGTTGTCTTCGTCCCGCTCAGCGACTGCATCGGTGAAATCGAGCACGGCGATAACCCGTAAGCCGGATAAATCCTGGATGCCGGGAATTTTGAGAGTCAATTTAATAGTTGTTATCTCCCTGTGTTTAGCACGGGAATATTGCTGTTTGTGAGGAATATATCATCCTATTCGGGACACACAGGTAGTTATATGTGAAGGCGTGGGCCATGCGCCCCTGCGGCTCATACAGCGCCGCGCCAAAGTGATCACCAGATTCGGCTCCACCTGGGACTCCGGGGCTACTCTGCGTCCAGAACTGGTTGTTAGCGGAAGTCGGACCACCAGCTGCGCCGATGAGGTGCAGCCGTCGTTGATACACCAAGCGCTAGCGATGAAACACAGAGGCGGTCGATCGCCTTGCTCAAATCCTCGCGATTAATACAAGGAGAAGCCAAATGAGTCAGACGTTTCGGACCCACCCGGAACTCCGGGGCTATTTTGTGTCCAGAGCTGACTACCAGTAGCGCTGAGGCCGTTGTTGGCGAAACTGCCATACAGAACGTGCACAGCGCCAGCGAATGGCAAAGTGCCGACACTTTCGTCAGGCACACCAATCGCCAGATCCGCAGTTTTGATGGGGCAAGCAATGCGTCCGTTAGGACAAGTCCGAGGATGCTCATCTCTGCCAAAGTTCCATGCCGTCAGGCGAGAACCAAAGTGATCTCCCGCTTCAGGAGTGTCGCCTACGCCGGTCGCTTCAGGAGCATCGCTTGTCCCGGAGACACCCTGGCGAAAGATCTGCGACACATGGCCAGCTGGGCCCGAAAGGCCGGAAGCCGACCCGTAGATCATATCTACCTCGCCCGCTTCTGCCACCATGCGTCCATTGACGGCAAAACTTTCAAACGGTACGCCAACCGCCAAGTCTGCGCGCCCGTCCCCGTTAAAATCTCCCGCCGCTAAGGCCGCGCCAAACCTGTCTCCTGCCTCACTTTTATTACTAAGCAGGAGAAAGTCCTGCTTCCAACGCTGAACGGTATCACTGAGTCCAGATGCCGAGCCATGGATAACAAAGACCTCACCGGCGCCGTCGTTGCGGCCGGGCGCGCCAATGACGAGATCCCCACGGCCGTCTCCATTGAAATCGCCGACGGCAAGAGATGAGCCGAGCACGTCATCCACGCTGGGTCGTTGTTAGGCACCAAGGCGGAAGGAGAGACTAAAGAAATCAAAGAAGCGCGCGCCTATATCGGTAAGACCGTCTTGGGAACCAAACAAAACGGCCACGGCCCCCGCATCTCTAACTCCGCCGAAATCCCTGCCTGGTATGCCAATGGCCAAATCTGAGCGACCGTCGCCATTGAAGTCGGCCTTGGCAATGCCACTGCTACTGCCTCCTTGCGGGCACTTTTTGGGTAGCTTCTTCCCTTGTGAAAGCGCATGTAGGCAACGCTTGATCTGGTCTTTGTCGTCACTTGCGTGGTCACCCTTGTCTTCATCATCGCCATTATCCTGGCGGTCGTTGCCTACTTCTTGCTGCCCGCCTTTGTCTTTGGCAAAACTGTAAGAAGGAATAACCAGCCCCAACACGCCGAGAAGAACGAGAACGTCACAAACAGTAGAGAAGAAGCATTTGATGAGCCTCATAAGAAATTCCTTTCGATGCAGAAACAAGAAGAGCGATTTACTAGAAGGCGCTAGGTTTGGCCTAGCAATGCTAGGGTTGGTGTAGCAAATGCAGGGAAACGGGATTTGGGAGTGAGGATTTGGAATTTGGGGAAAAATAGTGAATGAGAAACCGGGAAAGACAGGGTGAGGAGAATAGGCTACAGGCTGAAGGCTAAAGGGGAAGAACGAAGGCAGAAAAACAAGGAAAGCCTGGGAGTTCGAAGTTGTCGGACGAGTGTTCAACCTTGTCTTTGCTGGACGCTGATGGCTGAGAGCTGAACGCTGCCCTTGTCGTTTACACCTCCCAGGAGGTGGGTTTCTCTGGATTGTACGAGCAAAACACGCCGGTTTTAATGGTAACAAACAGATGTCGCCACAAAGGGGGATGGGACTTCTTGATTTTTTCTAACGCTGTGCGAATCCGATAGGCCACTGCTTTGCGGGCTTTCTCGATTTCGCTACTACTCGTGCGTGCATGGAATCCAACGCCGTATGCCGCGGACAGTTCTCGTATCACGAACTGTTCTTCGGCTCGGAGTGCGGCCACTCGCCCCAAGTCGTTCAACTGTTCGGCTTCTGCCAGCTCACTCCGCAGGCTCTGTAGCCGTTGGCGATAGCTCTCTCGTGCTTGCTGATCGGGGAGAGATGGCATGCCAGAGAGCACGGTTCTCGGTGTGGCTTCGTGGTGTACTCCTTGTTCCGTTGGTCCTTCGTGATCCGCCATCGCTAATAAATCCGGGACATGAAATTCACGTCCCGGTTCGCGCAAGAGGCACGCTAGATGCAGGAATCCTTTCGTCGGGCGTAAGCGTGAGACGATTCCTTCGTAGCTGACCGTCCAATACTCGCCTTCAGGGTGGAAGAAATTTGAGGCTAGAGGCTTGCGGGGCGAGGGGACTGGTCTCAAGTCTCCAGTCTCTAGCTTCCTTATCTCTACTGGCTACTGGACACTGACGACTTTTCTCTTGTTCCGGTCTTTGACTTTTGACTTTTGCATTTTGACCTTTGACTTTCTCTTCCTTCTTCATTCCTAACTGTTGGGCAGTAAAAAGAGCTTGCTCCAGAAGTCGCAGCGCCTTCTCTTCATCTTCTGTCTGACCACGCAAGAGCAGCATCCGAGCGTACTCACATTGTGTATGGGCAACGAACGGACGGGCACCCAATCTTACGCTCATAGCAAGTGCATTTTCAACGTGCTGGACGGCATCATCCCACCTCGTCAGTGTTGTGGACAACAAACCTAAGTCATGGGAGACGGGACCAGAACAATCGTTGGCGGTGCCAGAGACAGCAATGCGGTTGGCATAGGGAGACAGGAGCCGATAGAGTAGCTCGGCCCGATAGGTATCTCGTAAGGAGGCCGCAACATGGGCAAACAGTAGCATGCCCTGCAACCACTGCTGGTCGCGAGGAAAAGCAGCAAACTCGTTTGTGGCACATTGCTCGAACTCGTGACGAGCCGCGTCCAGTTGGTTCTGTTCGCAGTAGAGAAAGGCCAACCCCGCTCGGCTGGCTGGAATGGCAGGGTAGCGTTCGACGAAACTTTTTGCTGTCTCTTCAATTTCTTGGAGCTGTCCCTGCGCCCAGCGCAAGCGAAAGAGCTGCGCGGCAAATATCAACAGCGCATTGGGTGTCTGCGCTCGCTGCCCGATGATGAGCGCCTCTTGCAGCAACTGCTCTGCCTCCACGAAGCGCCCCGTCAACAGCGCCAAAGTTCCGCGCAGGATTGTCGTATGCCACAGGTAAAAAGGTTGCCGTAACTCTTCCGCAATCTGACCATGAGCCTGAAGTGCTCGCTGTACGGCTACCAAGTCCCCAAGTTCGAGAAAGTCCATGAGGCAGTAGAGATGGCCCGCCAGCACCGTTTCTTTTTTCCCCGATTCGCTGCCGAGCTGTATGATCTCTAGCGCCAAGGGGAGCCGTCCTCTGACAGTGTCTGGCCCTAAGAGCGCGATGTGTCTCGCGCTCAGGGCAGAAGCGAGTGTTGCGGTCTCGCCGAGTCGTCGCGCCATCTCGACTGCTTGTTGGCTAAGGTGATCACGACGTTCGACGAAAGGGGAAAAGTACAATGCCATCGCCAGGCGACTCAAGACCATCACTCTGAGTGATATATTCTCTTCCGCTAGGGCGCCAAGCGCCTCTTCGAGAAGGTCGACCATTGGTTGATCGAAGTGCGTAGCGACATCGCTGCGTCCGGCAAACCCCAGTGCAGCCCGCGCCAGGAGGGATGCGGCCGATCCTGTTTCCTCTCGCGTTCTGAGTGCTCGCGCGATAGCCGCAGCTTGATGATAGGTCGCTCGCGCTTTCTTTGCTTCACCTGCTTTTGCCAGCACATTCCCTAACGCGAGAAGCAACTCGCACCGTTGCGCTTCCTTTTCTGAAGTGAATGGGGGAAGCTGTAAAGATCGCTCGTATAATGTTGATGCCTCTTCGTAGGCAAATAGCGCATCGGCTCGCTCTCCGGCCTGGACAGCATAGTGAAGAGCTTTGGCGCTTTGCTCACCTGCCGCAGCTTGGAAAAAATGGTCTGCTAACTCAGTCAGATGAGGGCGGAGATAGGCAGCGTAGCGCTGTTCTATGGCCTCACCAATCTGACGGTGCGACCGCACTCGTTCGGAAAGGGAAAGATCCTCGTACAAGGTTTCGCGCACCAGAGCGTGGACGAAGCGATAGGCACGAGGGTTATCAGGAGCGACACTAATCAGACGCGCCGTGAGGGCGTCTTGTAAAAGGGAAAGAATCTGCAGCTGTTGAATGGAAGAAGATGTCGTGTAACTCTGCGACAGCAAGTCCAAGTCAAACTCGCGACCGATCACCGCAGCGTGGGCAAGAAGCTGGCGGCATCCTTCAGACAGGCGTGCAAGTCGATGGCGCAGAGTCTCGCGTATGCCTTGAGATATTGGGAACGGTACGAGAGACAGTTCACCGTCGCGCCCGAGAAGTTGTAATACTTCAGATACAAAGAACGGGTTCCCTTCAGTTGCTTTATGTAAGGTGGAAAGGTTTGTTTCTGAGAGCGAGAGTCCGCGATCGGTGACGAGCTGTGTCACTTCGGGCATGGTCAATCCCTGGAGGTCGAGGCGCTGACTCTCACGTGCAAGGATGCCTAGTACTTCTGCCAGCGGATGACCGCTGACTACCTCCGTATCGCGATAGGTCCCAAGGATCAGGAGCTGTGCGTCCTGCACTCACGGGCAAGGAATTGTAAGAGTAAAAGCGATAGCGTATCGGCCCAATGTAAATCATCCAGGACGATGAGGAGCGGTTGACGAGTTGCCACGCGTTTGAGCCAGAGCGTGAGGCTATCGAAGAAGCGAAACCGGCCGTGGTCTTCGTCTGCGGGCAGCATCGGTGGGAGATTGAGCAGAGCTTCCCGCACTTCAGGGATCACTCGGGCAATAGTCACCGCTCCGGTGCCCATCTCGGTTGTCAATGTGAGTTCGTCACAGCGCTGAACGAGGGCCCGAACAACCTGGACCCACGGCCAGAAGGCTGGCGCGCCGTTCCCCTCCCAGCAACGACCGAGGAGGACCTGTGTACCCTGGTGACGTGCGCGCGTGGCGATCTCTATCAGCTAAACGCGTCTTGCCAATGCCCGGCTCACCAACAAGCAAGAACAGTTGCCCACAGCCAGTGGCTGCGGCCTCTAGCGCGCGGGTTAACTCCGCTAGTTCACGCGTGCGGCCGACAAAGACAGGATGCCCAAGATAACCGCTCAAGCCTATCTCTCTCTTTCAAGACTGCGAATCAGAAGGGTTCTAGCAAAAGTGGAAGCAGAACAAAAGCAAGAGAAACAGAGGAGAAGGGGGTGAAAATCTCTTCCCTGTCACCTATCACCTCTGATAAGGTGCAGACCGCGAAAATAAACCGATCGGAGTAAAGGAGGGTTTTCCATGTCGCGATTAGGAATTGTCATTGCCAATTTTGCTGGCCTTTCATTTTCCGAGTTACAACAACTTGCGCGTGAAGCTGAGTCGGCTGGGTTTGAAGCCGTCTTTTCCCCTGAATTTATGAATGACTCATTGGCCAACTGCCAACTCATGGCGCAGGCCACTTCGAAGATCAAAGTCGGTACCTGGATCGCTAACATCTATCTTCGCCATCCAACCCTGTGCGCCAATAGCGCGGTTGCGGTTGATGATGCCTCGCGTGGCCGGCTGATTTTGGGGTTGGGGGTGAGCCATCGCCCGATCGTCGAAGGCATTTTGCAAGAGAAGATGGAGAAGCCGCGCGATTTTCTGCGCACCTACGTTAACGTGGTGCGCAATATCACAACTGGTAAAGGATTCCCAGGTGCACCGGTGCAACCGCGTGCGGCGACGTATAAAGTACCGATCTATGTTGCCGCCCTCGCACTCGGAACCGTCGAGCTGTGCGGCGAATTAACAGATGGTACGATGCTCTATTTGTTCCCTAAAAGCCGGATGCCCAAGATCCTTAACGCTTTAGAGCGTGGTGCAGCAAAAGGTGGGCGCAAGGTGGCTGATGTCGATATTACCACCGGGCTTCCTGCATGTATCAGTGATGATCTACATGCCGCACGTACTGCAGCACGCAAGAATCTCGCTTTCTATGGCAGCTTACCATTCTATAACAAACTGTTTCACAATAGCGGATTTGTACAAGAAGCGGCGGCGCTCGCCAACGGCGATGCCGATGGGGCGTCAGACCGCATGGCTGAAGAAGTATCGCTCGTCGGCCCACCCTCGCGTTGCCGTGAACAATTGGCGGCGTTTCGGGAAGCCGGAGTGCAACTGCCGATTATCTCACCAGTCGCTACCGGTAATCAGACCTACGCACAGGCAGTGAGAAAAGCGATTGAGACGTTTGCGTAGGCAGCTTCGAGGGCCGAGCAACGAGTAACGAGAGGGAGCATCTGCCGAAAGGGGCCCTTTTCTACTCGGTCCTCGGACCTCATTCCTCGTCACTGCTTCGGTACTTCCCACCGCTCCCCGATCGCCATTACCCGGACCGGATCAAAGCTCCTGCCCGCGGCTGTAACGACCCGTCGCAGTTCGCGTGGCGGTTCGTCGATCGGTTCATCGGTGAGTTTGAATGTCCCCCAATGACACGGCAGCAGCCACTTCGCGCCAAGATCTAAGAATGCTTGATACGCATCAGCCGGATTCATGTGTTGGTAGCGCATCACCCAACGCGGCTCATAGGCTCCGATGGGAAGTATTGCCACATCGATCGGATGAAAGAGCTTACCGATTTCTTTGAAGCCGTGAAAATAGCCGGTATCGCCAGCGAAGAAATAGGTCCGCTTGCCAGACGAAATCACCCATGCACACCAGAGTGTCGAGTTCTGCGCGTGTTCGATGCGCTGTGACCAGTGTTGTGACGGTACACAAGTGACTTGCCAGCGACCGAACTGAGCAGTTTGCCACCAATTCAGTTCGACAACGTTGTGAGGGCCACGTTTACGAACCCATTCCCCTAAGCCTACAGGTACAAACCAAGTGACTGTGCTTGGCAGCGTTTCGATCGTGTAAGTATCAAGGTGGTCATAATGGTTATGCGAAACAACAGCAAAGGCCGAACCAGGAATTGAAGAAATTGGTACACCCGGGGGATGATAACGTTTAGGAAGGAGCGCGCGCGTATTGAATTGTGGATCCGTGAGAAAAACATCTTCGTCGTCATGTACAACAAAGGTGGAATGGCCGACCCAGGTAACCGAGGCAGAACGTTCTGCTGTGGCAAACGAAGCTCCGGTGTTTTCTACCTGAGGCACGTCAGGTGGAACGCGCCGTTCTCCGGTGTAAGCACTTCGTGATGTCCACCAGCGGAGGATGGTGGTGAGATGCTTCTGCTGTGGATTCCACGGGTTAAACCATGCTCCGGGTTCGCCATGCGGTGCGTAGAGCAAAGCCGTATCGGTTGATACTGGCATAAGTGGGCGGTCTACCGGAACCGCACAGGTAGTAACAACAAGACAGAGCGCAAAAAGAGCGAAAAGGCGAAGAGGAGAAAAGGCAAGGGAGAAAAATTTCACAATAGTGAAAAATTAAAAGGGAAGAGTAAAGAATGCAAGAGGTAGGAGGTTTCTGCGCCGCCCTGGGAATCTACCTCAGTTGAGGAGAAGAGGAAAGTCCCTTGTCCGAGGAGCTTAAGCAATGTACATTTTAGCGTACAAAGAGGAAGCTATGGATCGTTACCTGACTGCCAGCCAAGCTCGTCATGAATTTCTTGCGTTAGTGGACGCTGCCCAACAGGGAGAGCGGGTGATCGTAACCAAAAGAGGAGTTCCTGCTGCTGCTGTTGTTGGTTTTGAGGAGTTAGAGATGCTGCGCGCACTTGCCCGGCTCTGGCAAGACTCTGCTGTACTAGCGGCCATGCGTCAGTCCCTCGAAGAGGCTCGTCAAGGAAAGCTGGTCACTGTCAAAGGGCCGTTGTCGATAAAGCAGCTTGCTGTGCTTGGGCGGCGCCGGCCGCGAGTACGCCGACGTGGCTGATTTTCGTTTTACACCCCACTGCTTAGCTGAGATCACGCAGATAGAGGCTGCCTGCTCACCACGCGAGGCTGCTGTGCTTAATGAGGCGCTTGCTAGAGTTGCAACTGACCCCGCATTACCGGGGCAGTTTCCCTCCTTCTACGATCCAGCAAAACCGTCGTTCTTATATCGGGCCGATCCATTCATGGTCCATTTTCGTGTCGGCGAGGATGGCGTCGTTGAGTTTCTGAATGTCTTCTGGCGTCGGGTGTGACATGCGTGCCTTCACCTCTGCGCGTTATACCATATCGCTTGGCCATCATTCCTATCCAATGGACAAGTATCGTCTGGTGGCCGAACGCTTGGTGAGTGACCAGACGCTTTCGCCAGAGGAATTGCTTGAACCCGAAGCTGCGTCACTTGATGACGTGTTACGTGTGCATACCCCGGACTATGCCCACGCTTTTATCAACGGCACCCTTGAACGCAAAGCCCAACTTCGCCTTGGGTTACCATGGTCGCCGGAACTCGTGCGCCGTGCTTTTGCCGTACTTGGTGGCACTTATGGCGCGGCACGGGCAGCATTGGAAGATGGAGTTGCGGCCAATCTCGCAGGCGGTACCCATCACGCCTTTGCTGATCACGGCGAAGGCTACTGCATCTTCAATGATCATGTGGTGGTCCTACGGCGGCTACGAATGGAAAACCTTGTGCAGCGTGTGCTGATCGTTGATCTCGATGTGCATCAGGGCAATGGCACTGCTGTCCTGTGTCAGGACGACGCTAAGGTATTTACGTTCTCAATGCATAGCGAAACCAATTATCCCGCACGTAAAGAGCGCAGTTCGTGGGATATTGGGCTTGCTGATGGCACTACGGACGAACGATATCTCCATATCTTGGCGCACGCTTTGCCTTACATCCTGGAGCGTTTCGCTCCGGATCTCATTCTGTATCAAGCTGGTGTTGATGTCTTAGCTGGTGATCGGTTCGGTAAACTTGCACTGACAATGGCTGGGGTTGGCGAACGTGACCGCCTGGTGTGTGAATTTACTCGTCGTGCGGGGATACCACTGGTTGTGACTCTTGGTGGCGGTTATGCGCGTGACATCAACCGCATCGTCGAAGCGCATTGTCAAACTGTACGTATGGCGCGAGGGACATAGGTGAAGAACCTCGCAGCAAGCTGCGAGGCATCCACTCTACGGAGTCATCGGAACGAAGCAAGCTTCGGGGCATCAGACCCGTAGCGAGTGAACGACCACTTCATGGGTTTAGTTTATATTGCCTCAACCTTTGGCAACTCCTCCCCTAGCGCAAGCCGTGTGAGAAATGCCCGCAATTCATTGTCAGAAATTCCTTGGGGACTAGAAGAAGCAAAGAAGAGCGACACTTGTTGCTCTTCTGGAGAGAGATTGGTGAGACGTTCTTGGGCACGGGCGCGGACCAATGGACCAAGCAAACGTGACAGTTCTGACGTGAAACGTGCGGCGAGCAAGAGCCCCTCACCCGCACTCTTAATTTGTGCGAGTGCTTGACGATAGACAGTGACCATACCAGCATGGAGCGAAATGTTGTTCCCGGCTTGGGACCATAACTCCTGGTGCAGTGATTCCCATTCCAGCGTCAACTCATCCATGACCGGCCACAACGCTGAGCGCAGCAACGAAGCGCTTTCTGTCGCGATCAATCGGACTAGTACAGCTTTCCAATCGTCTGTGAGTTGAAAGGGGCCGCGTAGAATCTGATGCACACGCAACGATGGCCGCTCAAGCAGTTCACCCTGCGCGTCTAGGATCAAATGATCTTCGATTGGCTGTCCGAGCATGGCCAAGCCAGCGATGTAACGGGGTTGTTCCTCGACGGTACGATCGGTGCGGATAGCATACGCTGTCGTGGCAAGTACAGTGTGATAGTACACTCGACCGTGATCATAAATTTTTTCCACACCATTGCGCAGTTGCACACAGGTTTGTGGTGATGGAAAAAACCGTTCATAGGGGAGCGGTTCCCAATCGACCGGCGCTTCTTTCATCTCAAGGTTCACGGCGCTCTCTTCGACACCTTGGGCAAAGCGCTCACGCATTGCCCCAGGTTCACCTCGGTAGCGGAACGACTCACTTAAAGTCGTAAACAAACGCTCTGTCGGATACGGCCCGCGATAGCGCAAAACTGATTTTCCCTGGTCATGGGCGAGCAGTGCCAAAACGTTCAAAAGTGTTGAGCCTGCCCCGAGTGGAAGACGTACAGGATCATCGAGCGGTGGTAAGGCATCAAGATCTTCATAGGCAACCGAACGAAAGAGCGTGAACGGGTGTGCGACGATGAACCCAGTTTCTCCTTCAAGCAGAGACACGCTGTCTGACACGCCCCAGCCTAAATGTGACGCTGCGCCACGTTCGACGCCAAGAAAACGTCCGTCAAGTCCACGCGCTTTGAACCGCGTCAGGTTGCCGGCAGCATCTCGGTACAGCAGCAGGAGTAACCGCCCTCGTCGGTCGAATGTCGCAAGACGCCGAGAAACACTCCAAGAAGGCGAGGGTGGAAGGAAAAAGGAGAGGGAACCATAAGGAGGACGTTCGGCAATAGGGTGACCGTCGGCGGTAAAGACTTCTGTCCCAGGTTGCATGGTGCGCGACCCGTATTGCGTGGTGCGTGAGACGTGACTCTGACTGCGTGTTGCGTGAGCAATTGCCGCAGTTAGCGCCGTGATCAGATCAGCGGGAAGACTTTCACCCTCCAAGGTGCTGAGTGCGGAAGAGAATATGTCTGGAGAGGAACCATCCGTCATAGGTTTTCCCCCAACCCTTGGCCCTTGACCCCTGACTCCCTGCCTTGTTGCATAGCCGCAATCTGCTCTGGCGACAAGTATCGTGACAGCACTTCTGGTGACGCGTCACGCAGCGCCGTGACAGAGTCAAAGCCGGCAGCGACCAGGGCACGAATTTCTTCTCGGCCTATCCTTGGCAAATTGGCTCGTGCGAGTGTCAAGCCTTCAGTGTCAACGCCAAACCGGACACGTTCAGCCAGACTACTAATCTGCTGACTCGGCGACCAACCCATCACGTCGGCGACTTCCGCCGCAGCCTCGGCTAACCAACCGACTTCTTCAGTTTGGGCTTTGATGGTACCGGCATAGCATTGATAGCTGCTCTCTAAGTCAGATAATTCCTGTCCCTTAATCCATCCCATTAACAACAACGACAGCTTCGCTGAGCGCACTTCTTGTGTTGTCGGGAGCATCTTTGCGTGCAACACCTGCTTCAGGTCGTCACCAAATTCACCGTTTTCATCCTGTGCCCAGTCATTCAACTTGCGTTCATAGATACGTCCGCGATGCTCGGCAGTAGACAACGGGAGATGCACACGTTTGCCGTCCTCGGTTAAGCTCAAGAGATGAAGGAGTTCAAGGTCTGCGACCGGACGGCCACGTGATCCTTCGAAGAAACGCGCAAGTTTTACGGCGGTGGTTGCACGAATACCTTTGCGCGCGGCGGTTTCACCCAGTGTGGTAGCTTCGAGTTGGCCAGTATCACGGATAGTTATGAGCTGTGCTTTGGCGAGCGCATCAAGCGCTTTCTCTGTTTCTGCGGCAAAAGCTTCTTTCTGTTTTCGCTGCTGAAAGCCAAGATAGGTGAGCGAGAAGAACTCACGCAGCTCGTCTTTGCTCGTGCAGATTTTTGAGGCGATAACGTTGAGGACACGGTCGGCGAATCCTTCCTGCCCAGGTGCGGGGGCGAACTGTTCATGCTCGCCGATGACATAGCCACGCCACAATAGGTCCGCTTGAAACTGATTGGTCGCGATCAGGATTGATCGGCCAAATTCGTCACGAAAACCGAGCCGTCCAGCACGACCAGAGATGTTCTCGTACTCCGCCCACGAAAGCGGCACTTCAATAGCGGCTCCCGTGCGCCGGTCGCTATCCCATTTGACTGCTTCGAGAAAAACGGTGGACGCGGGAAGATTGACGCCAAAGGCCAGGGTTGACGTGCACGCAATCACTCGCAGTTGCCCATTGCGATAATAGGTCTCGACGAGCGAACGCTCCTCCGGGGTGAGGTCGGCATGATGGAACGCTACACCACCAACGAAAGCAGTACGCAGTTGCACTTTTAGTGCAGTCTCCTCTAACGTCTCAAGCGCGGCCAGTGCTTCTTGCGCGGGTGGCAGTTGCGCGTGTTCTGCCAATGCGAGCGCGCACTGGACCGCATCACGCCGTCCTTTGAGGAAGATCAGAATCTGTTCGCCTTTATCTACGAGATGTTTGACGTTGGCGAAGAGAATGTCGCTCGGATTTTCTGAGTCAACCGCAGCAAATTGCTCTTCGCCTTCTTCGCCGGAATTGTAGGTTTTGTAACGAAAACGACCATCGAGGAGCACGCCCCGATACAACTCGACTGGACGTTCATCTTGAAACAATAAATCGGCTTCTAACCAGTCCGCGACCTGTTGTGCTTCGCGGAGGACTGCGGATAATCCAAGTACTTGTGGTCGCGGCGTAGAACTCAGCAGCTTCGTCAGCGAAAGTTCAAGGCCAGGTCCACGCTCTGGATCTCCGAGCATTTGTAATTCATCGACCACGACAAGAGCGACCGTACGCAGAAGATGTGGATGCCTCACTAATAGTTGGGACAGTTTTTCGTAGACGAGCACTGCGAGGTGAAAATCACCCTGCTCAATGTCTCGGTCGAACTCACGCCGGTCTCGTGTTGCCACCACCACCTTAACACCATACGCGCCATAACGCGTTTGGAACGTACGATATTTTTCCTCAGCCAGTGCGCGGAGTGGAGTGAGGTACAAGACGCGTTTGCCAGCAAAGGTAGCTCGCAGCGCGGCCATTTCTCCGACAAAGGTTTTTCCGGAAGACGTAGGCGAAGAGATTACCAAACTGCGGCCTTCAAAGAGGTCGTAGCGTTGCACCGCAACTTCTTGCACCGGCAACAAAAACTCGCCTTGCTGTTGTTCCCAAATTTGTAGCAGCGTTTCTGGAAGACCGTATTTTCGCAGGTCACGAATGCGTCGCATGCAACCCTCTTTTCTGCATTATCGTACCAAGAGGGCAAGGAAGAGGGAAGAAGTATTAGGTGTTCAGCCTGTCGCACTCCACGCAACCTTTTCGCGCACTCCGTGTTTCTTTTCTCAGGCGCCGAGATCAAGAACAATGAGAAGGAAAGAAATAACTAACCTCTTAACCCTTAACGACACAGCGATCGTTAGGGAACAGCTAGGGAGAAAGCGAAAATGAAACGTACGATGATTGTTACCGCAGTCACTCTGTTGATTGCTGGGATGACGGCTCCAAGTTTTGCTCACATAACAAAACGCAAACACATGCATAAGAAGCCGGTTGCGGCGAAGACCGTTGACAACAAAGAACACACCAAAGCTCCTGAGACGAAGTCGGCTGAACCTGTAGCGAAGACACCCGCAGTGACCGAGACAAAGCCGGTTGCCGCTGCTCCTAGTAAACCTAGCACGACCGAAGCGATGACCAACAAAGCCGTGGACACGGCACAAGATAAGGCCACTGAGATGGCAAAAGACAAAGCGATGGATACTGCCACTGGCGGCATGAAATCTACAGTGACACCGACGACCCCAAACGTGTCCAGTGTCAATCCGACTACTGCTTCGACAAAAGCCGCTCCTAGCTCGATTCCAGCAACCCCAAGTGCGGCCGCACCGGTAGCAAAGTAACCTCTCCTTTCCCTCCCCGCGAGGTAAGCGTACTGATCGCTTACCTCGTTTCTCTTCCTCTATCCCCTTCACCGTTTGTTCGGTATAGTATCGACATGATGCACTCTCGTCGCTTTGTCGTTTTTATCGTCTTCGCTCTCTGTGGTATGTTGTTGACCGATACTGCACACGCAGTTGTCAAGCGTGGTACCCGCCCGACAGTAATAGGCAAGGTTCCCCAGAAGGCTACTCTGCAGAAAACTGCTTCTGTTCAGGCGAAGCCCACCACACCCTCGTCAGTCTTTGCCCAAGGAGAAACGCTGAGATTTTCTGCGACCTTTAATCAGCTTGATGCTGGCGGGGGAGAGGTTCAGTTACGCAAAGAACGTCAAGCTGACGGCCGCGACGTTTTCCGCTTTACCGGGAAAGCCCGCACAAGTGAATGGGTAGATCTTCTCTATAAGAGGAGGGATGAGGCCGACGCGACCTTCGGTATAAGCGATTATGCGCCGCTTTCTTTTTTGCTCCTCTCTCGTGAGAGTGACCGTCGCCGGGAGTATAGTGTACGCTACGACCCCGAGACAAAGACGCTCGTCGGTAGCGTGAGAAAGAAAAGCCAAATCCGGGAGCAGTCGCTCCCGGCGGGCAAGGTCTACGACCCTGCTTCCGCGTTCTATCTGTTACGAAGCCGCGAATTCGCTCCTGGGACGCTAGTCGAAGCGGAGATCTTGACCGGTCGAGGACACTATCGGTTTGTTGCACAGGTATTAGAGAAAGACATAATAGAAGTCAACGGAAAGAGACGACCTGCTCTCCGCCTTCATCCTGAAGTGTATTCGTTAGAAAAAGGCACACATGAGAACATCCTGCCTGAAGAAACCACGCTGTGGGTGTCTGCTGACCCGTTGCACGTTCCGCTGAAACTGCAGAGTGACACGATATGGGGATGGATTGTTGTAGAACTTGATAAGAGGGCGTTAAGGTCAGAGTAAAGGCCGAGTTGCTCCACTGCTCAGAAACGTCATCGTCGACTTGCAGCGGATATTCGTGGCAGTTCGTAAGGGCACGGCATGCCGTGCCCTACTTTTCGGAGGAATGACGCCTCGTTTTTTTCCCTGGAAAAACCCACTCTGAAAGTGCGCGTAGGGGCTTGAGCCTCCTTGGTATGCTGAGCTGGAGTTTTAGCTTCGGGTATGATTGGCGAAGAATCAAGTTTTTAACAACGTCACTTGTCACCCTGCGATCCGCCCACCTAATCCAACCACAAACACACGCACAAGTGCCTCCAGCTGACGACGAAACGCGGGCAGCGTGGGAGCTGTTGTTCCGTAGGTTCCGAGACCAGAAGCACTACGTGTGATTAACTCCGCCACTACCTCCGGCTCCAGTCCGACTCGAGCAGGATGCAGGTCTCCTCTTTTCTCAGCTTCGCTAATCACACTAGCAAGCACGCGTTGGTACCGTCGATCTGCCTGAGCAAAGAGGTCGGCGCAGAGCTGATTCTTTGCGTCAAGAATTTCTCGTACATGAGCAGAGCGATGAAGCAGCTCGAAGAAGTAGCCAAACTTTGCGTCAAGCATGCCACGCAATTGCTCCACCACAGAAGTCGTTGCTGCTTGCGCCGTCTCGGTAGCGGCAAACATCTGGTCGATGAGCTGCTGTGCTAACGCGCGAAAAATCTCTTCCTTACTTTTGAAGTATAAATACACGGTCCCTTTAGCAATGCCTGCTTCCTGGGCAATGTCGTCAATGGACGTGCGCCGATAGCCGTAGTGCCCAAACAAGGAAAAGGCGGCGGTCAGGATCGCTTCACGTTTATCTTTTGTCGACGGTGTTTCTCGAAGAGACATGACTATCCTTAAAATGACTAAATGACCAATTGACTTAATATGGTCATAATGTTCAATTACGCGAACAAAAGCGCAACTCAACCGATATGTCCTGCACAGCTGCTACGGAGGAATGACAATGTCGAGCATCGCAACTTCTGTATCGCACTCTAGCGCGAGTGAAAATGCCGTCTCCGCGCCAGCCGAATTCAACCCTCTCATGCCGGAGTTTATTGCCAATCCTTATCCCTTTTATCATCGTTTACGAGCGGAAGATCCGGTGCATCGGAGTGCACTCCTCCCTGATACCTGGGTGGTGACCCGCTATACGGACGTTGTTATGATCTTGCGCGATGCCCGTTTTGGGCGGCACGATGCCGAGAACTTTTTTCGGGAACGCTTTGGTGAAGGGCCATTGCTTAGTGTTTTTACCAAGTGGATGCTGTTCCGTGACCCACCGGATCACACCCGGTTACGTACTCTGGTCAATAAAGCCTTTACCCCGCGAGCGATTGAAGGACTCCGTCCTCGCATTCAAGAATTGGTCAATTATCTCCTCGATGCTGTGCAGCAGTGTGGCAGCATGGATATCATGGCTGACCTGGCATACCCGCTACCGGTGCTGGTCATTTGTGAATTGCTAGGGGTGCCAGCCAAAGATCGTGATCTGTTCAAAGAATGGTCCGGTGATGTTGCTCGGACCCTCGACCCGATTCAAACCCCGGAGATGGTGGAAAAGGGACATGCAGTTGTCGAGTCAATGACGAACTACTTCCGTAGTCTGATCGCCACTTTACGAAAGAATCCGCAGGACAACATCCTGAGCGCGATGATTGCGGCAGAAGAGCAAGGCGACCGGCTCAGTGAAGACGAACTGCTTGCCAATTGTATTTTACTCTTCTCGGCTGGCCATGAGACGACGGTCAACCTGATTGGCAATGGTCTGCTCGCGCTGATGCGTAACCCAGAGCAAAAACAACTTCTACAAGAAAATCCTTCCCTCGTTCAAAGCGCGGTCGAAGAATTCTTACGGTATGATGGGCCAGTGCAACTGACAGGCCGTACGCCGAAAGAAGACATCGAAATCGGTGGAAGACTCATTCGCGGAGGCGAACGCGTGATGACGGTTCTGGCTGCTGCCAATCGTGATCCTGCACAGTTTCCTGACCCTGATCGCCTCGATATTACCCGCCAAGACAATCATCATGTGGCTTTTGGGCACGGGATTCATTTTTGTCTTGGCGCGTCGCTAGCTCGCGCAGAAGGCCAGTTAGCGATTGGAACATTTTTGCAACGGCTGCCACATGTGACGCGGGTTGATGAAGCTCCACAATGGCGACCGGCGTTTACGTTGCGTGGGTTACAAAGGCTGCCGGTCACCTTCTGACCCCGTATTACGTGGTGCGTGTTACGTATGGCGTGTTGCTTACTCGCAAAGGGGGAGAGGATATGGCGAGCACTACTCTCATCACGGGTGCTTCAACCGGTATCGGTTACGAACTGAGTAAGTGTTTTGCGGCTGATCGTCACAATCTTATTATCGTTGCGCGCCAAGAGCAGCGGCTGCGACAACTTGCCGAAGAACTGATCAAACAGTTTGGTATTGCCGTGAAGGTTGTTCCTGCTGATCTCGCGCAACCTGACGCGCCGAAGAAGATCAGAGACTCAGTACACAAAGAGTTGCTTCAGATTGATTACTTAGTGAACAACGCTGGCTACGGGTTAGGCGGAAAATTCACCGAGACCGATCTTTCGGTCGAGCTTGGTATGATGCAAGTGAACATGATGGCGTTGGTTGCTCTGACCAAGCTTTTTCTTCCTGACATGCTTGCAAGGAAATCTGGCAAGATCATGAATGTGGCCTCCACTGCTGCGTTTCAGCCTGGGCCATTCATGGCGGTGTATTACGCCAGCAAATCCTTTGTCCTCTCTTTTTCTGAAGCAATCGCCAATGAACTCAAAGGCACCGGCGTGACGGTGACCGCGCTGTGTCCTGGGCCGACAGCTTCGGAATTTCAGCAACGTGCACAAATTCAGAACACACGTTTGGTCAAAAATAAGGTGTTGGGTATGATGACCGCAGAGCAAGTTGCCAAGATCGGTTACCAAGGTTTCATGCGCGGCAAACGAATTATCATCCCTGGTCTGCTGAATAAAATTGGCGTGCACTCCACGCGCATGACCCCTCGTGCGGCGACGGCTCAAGTTGCCCGGATGTTACAGGAGGGACACTAATAGTTGTTTTGCGTCACCCCTCGGAGGAAAAACCTTCGATCCGCATCACAGACTCGAGGCAGCCCACCATTCCGGGTAAGGCTATAGGCCGCGACCCGGAATCCAGGAATAGAAAACTGGATTCCTGCTTTCGCGGGAATTATGTCCCTGCTTGAATGCACTACGTGTGATTTTAGTGCTACGACCTCAACGCCTGAGCGAAATCCTCAATCAGATCTTCCGTTGCCTCAATCCCCACCGAAAGACGAATCAAACCGTCAGTGATGCCGAGTCGTAGTCGATCCTCCGCAGACAATCCTGCGTGTGAGGTAGTTGCTGGCCGTGTCATTAACGTTTCGACCCCACCAAGGCTAGGAGCAATGATTGGTAGTGCTGTTCTGTGCATAAAACGCTCTGCCGCATCAACACCTCCACGTACTTCAAAACTCAACATTCCACTAAAGCCGTCGAATAACTCCTGCGCCCGTTCATGGTGCGGGTGAGTCACTAACCCAGGATAGTTGACCCTTGCGACTGCCGGATGCTGTTCGAGAAACTGTGCGATCTTGAGTGCACTATCATTCTGATAACGAACACGTACCGCAAGCGTCTTGAGGCCACGATGAAGGAGAAACGCGGCGTGTGGATCGAGTGACCCGCCGAGGTGATTGAGTTTGTGTGTCACTCTAGTCACGAGTGCAGCTCGCCCCAGCACCACGCCCGCGACAATATCAGAATGGCCATTGAGATATTTTGTGGCACTGTGAAGTGAGAGGTCGAACCCCCAATCGAGTGGACGAAAGTTGACCGGGCTGGCAAAGGTGTTGTCGATAATTGAGATCAGATCGTGCTCCTTGGCAAACCAGGCAATCGCTTTGAGATCACCTACTTGCAAGAGCGGATTTGACATCGACTCGACGTAGATTGCTTTAGTGTTGGGTCGCAGCTTGCGCTTCCAAGACGTTGGATCATCGCTGTCGATGAAATCATACGACAAGCCGAAGACAGAAAAGTCTTTAGTCAGCAAGTCATGAGTTCCGCCATACAAGCAGTCTTGGGCAAGGAGATGATCACCAGCAGAAAGAACTGTGAGCAGTGTTGTGGAGATTGCTGCCATCCCACTGCCAGTGACAAGTGCCGCTTCGGCGTTCTCCAGCGTGGCCAGCTTTGCATGCAATACGAGATGATTCGGGGTGTTGTTGAGGCGGATATAACGAACATCATGATAATTGGCTTCACCCGTGGTCTCGAACATCGCTGACTGAAAGATCGGCGTGATTACGGCACCAGCGATGCGTGGGCTCGGCTCACCTGCATGAATGACGTTGGTATTAAGGCGCTTGTACTTTGTGGACATGGATGCTCCCTCCTCCGCTACGCTTGCGTAATCGGAATATGCTTTGGCTGTGAGCTGACGCATTCTAACCAAGTGCGGACGTTCGCATAGGGTGCAAGGTCGAACCCACCTTCATCGGTAACATGGGTGTACGCATAGAGTGCGATGTCGGCAATAGAATAACGATCGCCAACAAAAAAGGCTCGAGCTGTTAGATGCTTTTCCATCACATCGAGTGCAGCATAGCCGAGGAGCCGTTTCTGTTCGAGCCCAGCTTTCCGTTCAGGTGTCAACTCAAAATGCTGCAACCAAAACCGCGAGGTGGCGATGTGAGGCTCGTGGCTATACTGCTCAAAGAACATCCATTGCAGCACCTGAGCCTTTTCCCAACGATCAATTGGTAAGAACGGCGTTCCTTCAGCGAAATAGAAGAGAATCGCATTGGATTCGGCGAGAAACTGCCCGTTCTCTAATTCAACCAGTGGAATGCGGCCGTTACGATTCTTTTGCAGAAACTCCGGCGTTCGTGTGAGTCCTTTAATAATATCAACCTCGATCCGCTCAAACGGAACGCCAAGTTGAGTGAGCAGCAGGCGCACTTTATAACCATTCCCTGACGGCAGATAGTCGTACAGGCGTATCACGGGTCAGTTCCTCCCAGCGAAGTTGCATCGGTTCTCACATAGGGCCGCTACTGGCAGTGAATACTTCCTTTTTGACTACAATGCAGCAAAATCCCCCTGCGCTCCGCACCGCCCTTCCTTCGGTCCTTCGACGAGCTTAGGACCCAGGACAGGCTTTTCTAAAGAGGGCTTCGAGGTTCCTTCCTTTAGTAAAGGAAGGGCAGGGAGGATTTCACCAACAGTATCAAGCTCATCTCACAAACTCTATTAACGGAATCATTTCCAGTGCAAATTGTTGAAAATGTTCCGGGCCAAACTGTTGCAATTCCTGTTGACATATTTCCAGACGGGCGATGAAACTCTGTAACTTGACGGCGAGGAATTCCGGTTGGTATGGGGTAATTTTCGCAAGTCCATCATGCAAGAGAGATGTTGCACCACGAAAGTTGCGATTACCCAAGTGATGAAATGCAACTGCGATTTGGATGAGCCCCTGAAGAAACAAACGAACGTCTCCACTTTCCTGCTTCCATTGTTCTTCGAGAATTTCATGTACTTCAAAGAACAAATGGTAATTAAAGAGCAAAGCTCCTTTCTGTAATGCCAGCTCACGAGCTGAGGTTGATCCTGGGCTACGGTTGAGCAAATACCAAGTATCAATAACCGCCACATACCGCACCAGCCTAGCTGCAATCTCACGGTATTCTACCTTGAAGCGTGGCTGCAGCGTAAGGGTTGTCGCTCCATTGCTCTTTTCCCATGTGAATAGGGCGTGATGCCGTAATGCTTCTACAACTTGGTGATGTGCCGTTACTGATGCGGATGCAACAAATGCGTCGACTGACACAGGAGTTGGTTCTATGTCGAGCGATCGACAGTAACGAGCAAAGCAGCGGAGTGCTTCCGCGACTCCGTGGTCGTCCAGTGCCTCTAAGAGGAACTCAGCTAGGAGATTACGAGTCTCAATTCTCATGACATCAAGTCGACAATGGTCACTCCACCACCACCCTCGGCGCGCGAGGCTTCGTTATACGAGGCACAGTAGGGAGAATTGGCCAAGAATTCACGCACGGCACGACGTAGCGCACCAGTACCCATACCATGAACGATACGCACCGAGTTTTGATGGTTTAACACCGCCCGGTCGAGAAATTCTTCAAGCCGTGGCAGTGCTTCGTGGACTCGCAAGCCTAAGAGATTGAGTTCTGGCATTGCTGCTGGACCAGTATCGACTCTCACGTGGAGTGTCTTTGCTTGCTTCTCATGAGATTTGCGGAGCTGATCCGCAGGAACCTCAAAGGTCAGTCCACCAGAACGAATGCGAGCGCGGTTTCCTTGCCGTGTGAGCAACTCGCCACGAATCTTGCTTTCCCGCAGTTCGACGACATCGCCAATCTCCGGTGGCTCCTCGACTGGAGCTGGCGCAGACTGCACAGACTGTTCTTTTGCAGTAACATCCTGCCCACGCTGATGAAGAAATTGCGCCAGTCGCTGTCGCGCATCTGGTCGTGCTGCTCTGAGGTTAGCGGTAATTTCTCGCCCCTCGTCCCGTATCTGACGAAGCATTTGTTTCGCTTCAGCGGTCGCTTCGCTCCATACTCGTCGTCGTTTGTCTTCGACTTCGGCAAGCAACGTTTGCTGCCGCGCTCGAAACGTTTCCGCTTCGGTTCGCTCTTTGGCAGCTTGGATACGATCACGTTCAAGCGCAGAACGCACCTCTTCGAGTTGCACCAACGCCTGGGAGAACTGACGCTCTTCTGTGGTCAAGGTCGCCTCAGCCACAGCACAGACTTCTTCGGGTAATCCCAACCGCTTTGCCATCGGCAGGCCCAGACTTTGCCCAATGGTGTTGTAGGATAACTGATAGTGTGGCGTGAGCGTGTCAAGATCAAAGGAGACCGCTGCTACTTGATAGTCACTGTCAGCCAGAGCAAACAGTTTTACTGGTGTAAGGTGAGTTGAAGCAGCGACGTGTATGCCCAAAGCTTTGAGATGTTTGAGGAGCCCACATGCGAGAGCCCCACCTTCGATCGGATCGGTACCACCACCTGGTTCGTCAAAGAGCACAAGGGCCGGTGCGGTAATCTCGCTCAAGATCTCTGCCACATTCCGAACATGCGCCGAAAAAGTTGATAAACTTTGCTCAAGCGACTGGGCGTCACCAATATCAGCAAAAATGCCGGAGAACAAAGGTAGGTGACTTTCTTCTTGTGCAGGAATCAACATACCACTTTGTGCCATCAAGCACAGTAATCCTAAGGTTTTAAGAGCCGCGGTTTTTCCGCCAGTGTTCGGTCCAGTGATTACAAGACCACTCTTGCCTTCAGGGATCAGAATGTCGATCGGTGTGACGGGCTTACCAGTAGCGAGTAGAAGCGGGTGACGAGCAGCGCGCAAACGCACCTCGCCACTACCAAGTAACGGTTTACTACAACGATATTTGCGCGCAAACTGAACATTAGCATACAGCACATCGACTTCTGTCAGCGCCACAAACGCATTCTCCAGTCGTGGTGTCACTTCTCGCACTAAATCTGTGAGCCAGAGGAACAACCGGTGCTCCTCGGCCTCCATCTCTTTGCGTGCAAGAAGTAACCGATTGTTTAATTCCACTGCGAAGAGGGGTTCGATAAATAATGTCTCGCCCGAACCAGAGCGGTCTTGAACAATACCGGCAAGGCGCGATTGAAAATTAGGGCGCACGGGAATGACGAAACGATTGTTACGAATAGTAATATACGTATCGGCGACGACATCTTTCGCCTGCGAAGAGCGTAATACCTGTTGGAGTCGCTGTTCGATTTCTCCGCTCAGGGTGCGCAGCTGACGACGCAACGAGCGTAGCTCTGGACTTGCTTCATCTTTCAGCACGCCACGTTCATCAAGACAGCGCGATAGCGTATCCTCAAGTCCAGTGAACGTCACCAAGCGCTCAGGAAGATCGCGGAGATGTGACCGCCCTTCGACATAGCGGCGAAGGAACGTTGAAAGCGTGCGCGAGAGTATGACAATCTCTAGCACGTCTAACAGTTTTATTCCTTCTAACGCCGCTCCAAGTTGTGCCGCCCACTGCAACGTTGGGCGAATGTCAGGAAATTCACGCAACGGGATCGAGAGATGCTCTTCTAGCAGGCGAAAGAACTGCCAGGTGCGTTCACTGGTTGTTTCCGCGACTGCTGACGTCGTCTGTGGACGAAGCGCACGACATGCTTCCTGACCGCCTGACGAAAGCGCACAGTCAGCGAGCAGCACCAATACCTTATCAAATTCGAGCGCATATAAATCGTGGGAGCGCATAATTTGTAGTTATAAGCATTCAGCCGTCAGCTGCTATCAAGCATAGAGTACAAGGAATAACGGACAGAGAACAGAGCTTCATTCCCCTCTATAACCTTGCGCGAGAATCTATAATCTGTTTGGCTGACTGCTGAAAACTGATCGCTGAGCGCTTCATTCTATGCCCAAAGTCATCGGACTCGATTTCGGTACGACGAACAGTGCCATTGCCGTGGCGACGGCAGACGGAACCGCGCGGCTTGCGACCTTTTCTGCTGATGGCCAACCAACTGCTATGTTCCGCTCGGTGTTGTACTTCGATCCGGAAAATCTTGAGCCCACCGGAAAGCCGCGTGCAATTGGGGGTCCAGAGGCGATCGCCCAGTATTTACAGGCAGAAACTAAGGGACGCTTCGTCCAATCGATGAAATCACACTTGGGCAGTGCTCTTTTCAAACAGACAGTGATCTTCAATTATACGTTTACCCTCGAGGACCTTATCGCTATGATCCTCCGCGAGCTACGAGTTGTCGCAGAAAAACAGTTTGGCGATCTTGGTGAGCGTGTGGTTGTCGGTCGCCCTGCCCATTTCTCTGGAACGGAAACGGACGACGAAGACGAGGCGGCCCTTGATCGTTTGCGTACGGCGCTGGCATTGGCGGGGTTCTCGCACGTGGAATTCGAGCTTGAACCGGTCGCCGCTGCGTATCAATATGAACAGCAACTCGATCATGACGAGCTTGTATTGATTGCCGACTTTGGCGGCGGCACAAGTGATTTCTGCCTGATGCAACTCGGTCCCCAGGTACGTGCTCGTGGGCAACGCTCCAAAGATATTCTCGGCACTGATGGTGTCGCGCTTGCTGGTGATTCCTTTGACAGTAGTTTTATTCGTCATTTGGTAGCGCCGCACCTTGGTCTCGGCTCGCAATATCGCACCCCCTTTGGCCGCGTTTTGTTTGCACCGCTCTGGATCTACGAGAAACTCGAACGCTGGCATCAGCTCTCGCTGCTCAAAACCCATGAGACCATGGAGATTCTCCGTCAGCTTCACTTTCAGTCTCTTGAAGCGAAAAAGATTGCGGCGCTCATTCACGTCGTAAACGAAGGACTTGGTTATCAACTCGCACGGGCGGTAGAGGCGACAAAGTGTGAGTTGTCAGAGCGAACGACTGGGAAATTTGTCTTTCGTGATCTACCGATCGATATTGTCGCACAGGTAGAGCGTGCACAGTTTACATCGTGGATCGATCCGGAGTTGCAAGCCATTGCCAGATGTGTTGACCGGTTACTCACCTCTTGTGGTGTGCTTCCGAGTGACGTTGATAGTGTGTTCCTCACTGGTGGTTCTTCTTTCGTCCCTGCCGTTCGACACATCTTTGTTGAGCGCTTTGGCGAGCAGTGTTTGCGCGGTGGTGAGGAGTTGACGACCGTCGCACGAGGGTTGGCGTTGCGGGCATTAGAGCAGGGTTAGTATTCAGTCAATTTAATTGTGAGGAATAGGTTTCCGTTCAGAACGTCTAGTGCTCGTCAGGAATCCCTCGCGGAGAGAAGAAGTGATCGCTGCCTCTACCAGTAGTGAGTCGCGTATGTTAGGACAGGGCGGCTACGGAATCGCTTGCGATCGCTGGTCTATGATAGCTGGGCGATTCCGTACGGGCGGTGGTTGGAGTTGGTGTCGTGAGAAGAACAGGGAGTAACCGGCTGCCTGGTCCTCACTCTGCCTGACGCACTCCTCCTCCGCTGAGCGGGAAAGGGAGCGAGGGGGAGGGCCGTGAGTGGTCCGCAAAGCGCGACAAAAAATCCCGGACCCTATTGAGACAGGAGATGGCCGTGGGAAAAACGCTTGCAAGTTTCAAAAATCCAGCTCACGGCTGCGCCGAATCAGCAGCCCCAGCACGACGAAGCTCGTTCACGGCGAATCCATATTCGGCAAACGCTTTCTTGCCGTTCTCTTTGACCCATTCAAGATTCGTGAGTCCGTCCACCCGATTGCCCATCAACAAGAGGTCGAGCCCTAAATAAGTCCGAGCTTCGGTCTTTTTATCTGTGTCAGTGGCCGCCGCGAGCAAGTCCTGCGCCGTCATTTCTCGCCGCAAATAGCGAATAATGGGATAGGGCCATTTCGTCGTGTCACACTTACTGGCGGCTTCATCAAGAATCAGCCGCGCGTCGGTGTCACGCTTCGCCCAACGATCACTAAAGTGGGCAAACAGCGCCATGTATTGATCCCGGACATTCTCTTCTTTCCAGCCTTTTAATTTGAGATAAGTCCGGGCGTCGGTTGCCGCCTCGCTGTGCCGTAACGACATGTGAGCCAAAGCGCGATTATAGTAAGCTCCGAGGTAGTTTTGATCGAGACGCAACGCTTCGTCGTAATCTTTTATCGCGCGCTCGGGTTGTCCCAGGTCATTGTAGGCATTGCCGCGATTGAAGTACGCTTCCGCGTATTTTGGGTTCAGACTCAGAGCTGCATCGTAATCTTTGAGTGCACGCTCGTACTGCGCAAGTTCGTTAAAAGTCACACCACGAGCGTTGTAGGCTTCGGCATAGCGGGGATTGAGACGAAGGGCTTTATCAAACTCAGGAATAGCGTTTTGATGTTGACCTTCGCGTAGTAAGCGCGCCCCTTCATCATACGCATCGCTTGCCGCGTCTCCCCAGGCTAGCCGAACATAGGCAAGAACAATAAAGAGGCACCCGCCAATCCACGTACACTTGTGATACACTTTCATGTTACTCCTCTGTTCAGGGGAATAAAGAACGATTGCCCATGTAGGGAACTTGTCTGTGGGCATAATTCCATCTATCCGTTAAAGGATACCTTTCTTTTCAGGAGGTTCGATCGTGTTTATTGTTACCAATCGTATTCCCGTCGCCGCAGGGCATGAAGCTGATTTTGAAGATCGCTTCCGCCATCGTGCTCATCTTATTGACCGCTCGCCAGGATTCATCAAGAACTTGGTCTTACGCCCTGTGCAGCGCCGCTTCAACCACCAGTCTGGCCAATGGGAGGAAAAGGCTGAGCAAGGGTATTATCTCGTGCAAACTTATTGGGAAAGTGAGCAAGCTTTCTGGGATTGGACCAAGAGCGAATCCTTCCGTATTGCCCACAGTAATCGTCCCCCGGCAGAAATGTTCGCCGGCCCCAATGTCCTTGAGATTCATGAGGTGATTTTGAACACGGAGAAGAAGGAAGGATAAATGCACGAACGTGTTATTGACAATTTTCGCGCCATAGCTCCACAGGTTAAATTCTGTTCCTTACGACTCGTTCATGCGCGCTCGGAGTATCTATCCGTGCGGCAACATGTCCTCCAACCGGTGTCTACTTCAGAAGATATGGGGGCCATGATCACCGTCGTTGATCAAGGCGGTATGGGCTACGCTGCCACCAGTGACCTGACTGCAACTGGACTGCGCCGTGCTGCTGACTACGCACGGTCGTGGGCACATTCGAGTGCCCGTAGGAGCGTTATTGATTTTTCCACGGTTCCGTTTCCTCGCCCCCTTGGGGAGTATGCAAGTCCAGTGCAGAAGGCATGGAGCAGTATGTCACTGGCAGACAAGATCGATCTGCTTCGTGTCGAGAATGTACGATTGAAAACCGACGATCGCATTGTTGATTGGGACGCTTCGCTTTGGTACACAGAGAGTGATACGGTTTTTGCCACCGCGGATGGTGGCCAAGTTCAGCAACACTTTCGTTACCTGGTCCCGATGCTGAGCGCCACAGCAAATGCCGGAACAGAAACACAGAGTCGTACGTTTGCTGGGCGTGGCTACTGTCGCCAAGGAGGACTAGAAATCCTTGATCACAGTGGGTTCTTCACTGTTGCGCCGCGCATTGCTGATGAGGCGGTACAGTTGCTGCTCGCACCCAACTGCCCATCTGGAACTATGGCTGTGCTCCTCGCACCAGATCAGATGATCTTGCAGATCCATGAGTCGATTGGCCATCCACTGGAACTTGACCGCATTCTTGGTGACGAACGCAATTACGCTGGGACGAGCTTTGTCTCTCCAGATATGTTCGGCTCGTATCGCTACGGGTCAGACCGGCTCAACATTACGTTCGACCCTACCCGTTCTGAAGAATTTGCCAGCTATAGATTTGATGATGACGGCCACCCGGCGCAGCGCGAGTACCTCATCCGCGATGGTATTCTGCTACGTGGATTGGGGGGAATCACTTCTCAAGCGCGGACGGGACTGTCCGGTGTTGCCAATGCCCGTGCGGCCAGTTGGAATCGTCCACCGATTGACCGCATGGCAAATCTCAACCTGGAGCCTGGCACAGCACGCTTTGTTGATATGGTCGCGGCAATTGAGAACGGCGTGTATATGCAAACAAACTGTTCGTGGTCAATTGATGACTCGCGTAATAAATTCCAGTTCGGCTGTGAATGGGGACAGCGAATCGAGAACGGCAAGCTCACTACCGTGGTCAAGAACCCAAACTATCGTGGTGTCTCAGCGACGTTCTGGCGGAATTTGCAAGCTGTCGGTACGCCGGACACGATTGAGGTGTTAGGTTCTCCGTATTGTGGAAAAGGCGAGCCCAATCAAGTCATTCGTGTCGGACATGCTTCGCCACCCTGCCTCTTTACGGCGATAGAAGTATTCGGTGGGGAGTAACACATGCAAGAATACTTCTACCACGTTGCCGATTACCTCTCGTCCCTCCTTCATGCAGATGAAATCTTCACGTGTAGTTTCTCTGCTGAAGATTCAGACTTCGTTCGCTTTAACCGCAGTGCCGTCCGCCAGGCAGGAACAGTTTCACAACGCTATTTTGAACTCGACTTGATCAAAGGACAACGTCACAGTGAGGGGACTGTCGCGTTATCAGGCGATGTTGACCTCGACCGAACACGAGTTGCGCACGTACTGGCAACGGCACGTGAGAAACTCCCGTATCTCCCAGAAGATCCACATTTGCTGTATGCAACTGAAGTCCACTCCACTGAACATCACGGCAAAAACCAACTTCCCGAAGATAGCGCCGCTATTGTCGCTACGATCCTCGAAGCCGGTCGTGGACGGGACCTGGTTGGCATCTATGCTGCTGGAGGTATTCACAACGGGTTTGCTAACTCCTTTGGTCAACGCAACTGGTTCTCAAGCTATAGTTACAATTTTGATTGGAGCTTCTATTTGCAGGGCGATAAAGCAGTAAAAACTGGCTACGCAGGTTTTGTCTGGGATCCAGCAGCCTTCGCACACAAGGTTGAGTTAGCCGGTGCGGAACTCGCGGTTCTCGCGCGGTCGCCACGGACGATTGCACCAGGTCGCTATCGGGTCTATCTCGCACCGACCGCACTTGCAGAAATTATCGGTTTGTTGAGCTGGGGCGGCTTTGGCCTCAAAGATCATCGCACCAAACAGACAACGCTGCTTAAGATGGTCGAAGGCAATACCCGACTCCATCCAATGGTAAATCTGATAGAGAACACGCAAGACGGCGTTGCGCCAAATTTTCAAGACGCGGGATTTTTGAAACCCGACCGTGTCGTTCTGGTTAATCAGGGAGTTTTCCGTAACTGTCTCGTCTCCCCGCGGTCCGCGAAAGAGTACGGTGTTCCTACCAACGGGGCCGGCGACGGAGAGATGCCCGAGTCGATCGACGTCGCTGCCGGCACTCTTCCTTCACAAGATGTGCTGAAACAGCTTGATACTGGTATTTATATCAATAATCTCTGGTATCTGAACTACTCAGACCGTCCCGCGTGTCGCATTACTGGCATGACGCGGTTTGCAACGTTTTGGGTAGAACACGGCGAGATTCACGCTCCACTTAATGTCATGCGCTTTGATGAAACGCTTTATCGTATGTTGGGAGAAAATCTCGAAGGACTCACGACCGAGCGCGACTTCATCCTTGACTCAGGTACGTACGGCTCGCGCTCGACCAGTAGCAGCCGCATGCCGGGGGCGCTGATTACGGATTTCACGTTTACGCTATAAGTGTTCGAACCAGGCCCGTTAGCGAAGGTCGCTGTCAAGGAAAGCCGTAGGAATCTCTCCTTGCGGCGCTGTGGACAGCAAAAGTTTCTCAAATACCCGATCCTCGTCCTTTTTCTTTTGCTCGAGAGAATTCGCAGCCCGCAAAGTGACGACGCCACGATACGCAAACCATTCTTGAGTTGTCGCCTCTCTGAGAAAACAGCCCTGATAGCCAAGCGCAGGTGCTGACGGCGGAGACTCGGTAGTCACGCGCAAAGACTTCCAGACCTTTTTCAGTTGCTGGGCCTGTGGTCTCGGAATTGGCCACGTTGGGTTTGGGCGTCCAGAAAAAAGTAGCGCACCCCCGGTATATCGGCGCTGGCGTTTATTTGATTTTAACGTGGCCATGCATCACGACCATAAACGTACAAAAGTCTGTGTATGGTCCTCGATTCGCCGTCCGTGGGTCCAAAATAGGGTAATAACATACTTGACTAACCTAGGTCATTTCATTAAGAACTCAAAAGCCCCTCATCTGTTCCGCAACTACGGGCTCTGCTATGTGTTTCATGGTTCAGGGGCTTTTCTACGGCAAAAGGAGGATGCCATGAAACCGACGAAGCGATTCCTGTCACTTGCTGGATTGACGCTTGCAGTCATAGGGGCGTCAGTGCCCTGGGGGAATTTCTATGGGACAGCTACGCATGAGCGCTCTGTCAGCGGGGTAGCTTACGCTCAATACGAAAAACCCTGGTACTCAACAACGACGGAAAGGGAACGGTGCCTGAAATACCCACAGTATTGCATTAACAATTCACCCCCGGAGGCTACGGCACAAAAGGCTCCTCTACGAGGCTGTGAAAACTGGGAGCGGATAAGAGATACGGAAAGGGACAATAGGAAAGTTTGTGCTATGGCCGAGAGATGTAGCCCAGGGTACTTCAATTCTGGTGCTTGCCGATACCCTTAGGAACTGGCTTACTCAGGGTCCAGCATCGTTCCGGGCCGTAACAGAATGTACAGGTTAAGTTGATACGACAGGCCGGATTGCTGCTGACAGCGGAAGGGTGCTATCCTTCCCGCATGGACGAGCCAAAGCCACGAGCAAAAGAATACCACGAAGGGCCAGAAGCCGCGAAGCGGTTTGATACCCTTGTGCGGCAGGTGATAGCCGTTCCTCATAGCGAGATTCAAAAAAGGCATGAGGAATGGAATCGAAAGAGAAAGCGTCAACGTAAGAAGGGATAGTTAATCACTGCCTGTTCCCCGCTGTCCCTCTTCAGCGGGGGTTCATCAATTCCTATCTGTTACGAGCGAGAAAACACCATACCTCGTAGCCGTAATCTACAGCATAAAGGTATCGCTTAGCTCGCCAGTGCCAATAGTACGGTGTAAAGACCCAGTGAAACCCCGGCGGTGCCGGGCGGCTATTCATCTTCGACATCAGCCACCTCATCATTTCTGGCACCGCTTGACTCTGGCCTTGACGAAAGGAGAAATGTGATACACTTTCCCCTATGAACAAAGGCTTCGTTTTGGCGCAAGCTAGACGGTGCCAGGTTATGGGTAACGGTTCTCGCAAAACCGTTACCTAAGCCGTTGAAAATTTTTCAACAGAATGTTGATTATTGGTGGTGCTCGGGGTAGGATGCAGAAACACCCCGCTGGTGTAGTCCAATACATCAGGTGCCTGCTGTGAAAATTTAGGGGTTGCAAAGAGCGCTAGGGTCGTCCGCCAAGACACCTCCCTGAGCGCTCTTTGCGTTAATGGTCTCCATTTTTTTCCAATGCCCCCTTTGCGGCAAGGACTTGAGCAATCCCACTAAAAAATGCAGAGATCCTATCAGCACTCCATCCTGCGAACTCACTCATGTCAACGTTGACATTCACTTGGAACTGTACCCCGCCAGCAGTTTGATGCACGTATGAGGGAGAGACAGCCGAACGTGAACGGTCATTTCCCTGCGGTTCAGGCTCGGATTCGGGGGTAGGACGCATTACGGGAACAACTTCCGTCGGCTCCAAAATCCATACATTAGTTGATAAACTTACCCTACCGTGCCAGAATGACGCCTACGGTGGGAAGCCGGCTGATTTCTTTTGAAGTCAGAATGAGAAAAAGGGCAGCAGTGCTGCCCTTTTTCTTTTATCTACTAACGTGAGTTGAATTTTAGGAGTACCGCTTCCCACGGGACTGCCGTTTCCCCGTTAAGCTGGGAGGGGTTCCTGGATTGAGTCTTTGCCAGTTAGACTTTTGTACGTGAGGCATCGTCCGGCGAGCGAAGAAGCAACGTTGTGCAGTCTTTCACTATCGGTGAGTTTTCTTTCGTTAAAGCGGAAGGCTTCTTCATCGACGTAGCAGAACAAGTGGAACGGCTCAACAGATACATACGATCCCTTAATCATTCTCTTGAGCAGTGCCCAAAAATTTTCGATGCCGTTCGTGTGAACCGCACCCCTCACATACTGTTCCGCATGGTTGATGACGTTGTGCACGTACACAGGGTCTAGCCCTTTGTATCCGGTCCATTCGTCGGTGTGGACTTCCGACCCCGGCGCAACATGCTTCTCAATTTCTCCGTGAAGCGTCCTCCGTTGAACGTTGGGCACGACCATTGCTTTCACGCGGCTTGCTTTCTTGTCCTTCTTCGGATCGTAATCTAAAGAGTCAACAACTTTCTCTTTCCCTTTTTCGCTCGTGTGGCGCTCTAGCAATCCCATGACGGCGGTTTTTCCAGAGCCGCCTGTACCCGTGATAGTCTTCTCCTTACGAGACTTATGCATGTTACGCGCAAGGCCGCCGACAAACGTTTCGTCTGCTTCGACCGTGCCCGATAACATACCGGGTTCCGTATCGTGCATCGCAAGACGGACACGATGCAACATAAACCAGGCAGTCTTTTGTGTGACATCTAAGTCGCGGGCAATCTCATACGAACTAATGCCATTCTTGCAATTGCCAATCATCCACATTGCAGGCAACCACTTGGTGAGAGGAATGGGCGAGTCTTCCATCACTGTCCCGACCTTCACCGAGAACTGTTGCCGCTCGTGCTTTACGCGACATTTCCACCGTCGTTGATTGGCGAGGAAGATGACCTCTTTGCTTCCGCAGATTGGACAGGTCACGCCGTCCGGCCAACGACGGGCAACGAGGTAGGCGAGACAGTTATCTTCGTCCGAAAAATAGAGGATGGCTTCTTGTAGGGTACGCGGCTCCGGGGTGCTATGTTCAAGTTTCTTCGGCATAATCCGAACATAGCAAAATTGACGCGGTTAGTCAAGTATGTTATTACCCAAAATAGGATTGTTACTGTTGTCAACATTTGTTACAGGGGTGCTCCCTGGCTTGTGCGTCCAGCGTCCATTTCGGCCCTTGCGATACCAGTGATAATCAAACCCAGGCGCGACGACGAGAGCGACGAGGTGTCCTTCGTCCGGGCACTTGTTATTTGCCCCAGGTTTATCGATGAGATCGTCCTTCACTGCCGCTGGACGCACCGCAGCACATGTTAATGTAGAGTACATCGCCCCTGCGGCTCTCCCAGGCTGCGCAAAGGTATCGGTTCGATAATTGGTCGCGTAGTTATAGCAGTTATTGTTGAGTTGTTTTTGTCCACCGTCGTTCCACCACGCTGGTTCGTAGAGCGGAGCACATTTACAGACAGGTTTGAGCGGAAATGGAATGGGCTTCACCGTCATCTTATCCCGAGCCTGACGCGCGCGCGTCATCTCCCGTGTAAGAAACGCGCGAAAATTCTTTATGCCTTTGACTTGGCTGACGTACCCTTTTTTGCTCACAAAGAACTCTTCAAAACCTTCGTCAGTCGCACGGTGAGCAAGGCCAGCCCCAAGAAGGTTGCCATCGACGACGCGCAACCTGGTTGGCAAACTCCGCGATCGGGTTCCCACTTGGTCAATTACTAAACCGCGGTAACCAAGGAGTGAAGTCTCCGCAACCTCTGCCGCATCCCGAGAGATGCTTCGTCCTGGTTGCACTCGTGCCAACACCTCCTGTGCGGCTTTCCCACTAAGTTCGATGACTGGATTGGGTCGGCCACTGAAAATATCGATAGTGATTCGTAACGCCATTGCGCTCTTCTCCTCATGCTGAGACACGATGGTACAAAATTGGACATCCGTGGTCCACAAAGGTCAAGGTTTTCGCTGAAAAAGAAACCTGGTAGGGAATCTCTGCATCCGTAGCGGTGGAAATGGTCACTTGCTGTGGAGTAGACAGAGAATACCCACCCGCATCCCACACAGTGAAATCATCTCGTTGGGGCCCCTTCTACCCTCGATACGTAGCGTTGGCAAAGAATTCGATCTCGTCCGGGTATGCCGCAGCACATGCATCGGTCGTTGCTTTTCTCCATTTTCCGAGCAAGGCTTGTCGTGCTTGTTCAATTGACAGACGTGTTTGTCCAGACATTGTTGTTGCTCCTCGTCCGAGATCGAATACGTCAGTGTTTACAACGCCTCAAGTAACTCGTCAAAATTACCGCTGGCGTCGGTTCCCTTGCTTTTGTCTTTCAAAATCTTCACCAGATGCTTCTTCGCATCGCGCGCACCGTCATCGGAACCTTTGAACAATTCAGCGACTCGTTTCGCTTCAGCATGGCTCAGTACCGTTGCCTCATCAAGCAACTCCGCCGCGCCTTTTGGATTTGCCTTGCGCTTGCCAAACTGTTTGCCAATCCGCTTGGCTTCAACAACTGTATAATGAGGACGCAGGACCTTATCGTGGAGTGCGGTCTGGATTGCTGCGGTTCCTTCAGGGAGGTGATCACCTCCCAGCGCGAGAGTCAGGACTGCGTCTGGAGTCGATAAAATCTTGAATGCGGCCTCTGCGTGCGCTTTGTTTTCAGCTGGGGTCTCGATCACCTGCGTTTCACCGACCACCCGCATAGAGATCTCCCCAACTTCCCATTGTACTTCAATACTGATCTGGTATGGACCGGCAACGGGAAACAACGCTCCTTGTGGTCTCCGAAGTAAAGTCACAGAGTGTTTTATCTTTCCTTCTGGTTCAAGCATCATAAGGTCGTGTTCCTCAATACAGAGTACAAGCGGGAGGAAGGCACGTGCCGTACCCAGCGGATCAACGACAACCCCACGAACAAAGCCTGTTTTGAGGCTTAAGCTCGCAGGTGTGGGTAATGGTTGTTCTGCGATGTTTGCCAGTTCGAAGTTCACACGCACCAGCGCCCCGATCGGAACGGATTCGACTACAGGAGATAGGTTCAGCGTTATTCCTTCGGCATCCTCAACCATATCGTCTGGGCTGATCGGTGTGGTGCTATACGACAGGCCAAAGGGAATGCCGCCAGGGCGAACCCAAATATCAGGGAAATGGCGTAACCGTTTCTGATCGTCCGGCGCATGCAACCATTGAATATTATTGGGGAATTGGATGGGAGGGACTGCACTAGCTGCAATCACATCGGTCGTATTCATAATGCCCATGTCCACAGTATTGTGGTAGAGTCCCATCGCATGCCCAATTTCATGCACGGCGGTACGGAAGTAGGGGGCAGTCGCCGTGCCAAAGCGCTTCCCTTTTACCAACCCCCAGGGATCAGTATTTGGCACAACCCAATGGGAAGAGATCCCCGCTCCTTCGCATGGTACGTTGTTGGAGTCGGTTGCCCCATTGTCGTACATGATGCCACGCGACGTTTCGTCGAGCAGTCGTACACAGAGCACATGATAGCGCCATTCTGCATCGAGGTTCGCGGAATCACGGCGGGCAAGCATGGCAGCATGCATTTCCGCATTGGACCACCCTTCACCGCTTGGTTCGCTTACATCGGCATTACTGGAGCTTACGGTTAGATCCCACCCAACCGGATCGAAAATTGCCCGCCAATCGACCCTGCACCATTATTGAGTGGCGTTTCTGAAACAGGAACGCGGTCGATTTCTAGAACCGCACGGAGGGGCGTTGCCAGAATCCTGATACGCACTTGTTTGGTCACGGTTGCCCACCAGCGCCGTTTTCTAGTAGTATCCTGTTCCACTACCGCGGCCTGAAGAAGGAATCACGTATGGGTAGCACGGATACCTTGAAGATGGCCTTCGAGAGTATTATGACGGCGTTCTTTCGCCGTGACCTCGAAGCGCTTGAGGCTCTGGCGCACGACAACGTCGTTTTCCTCGGCGTATTCTCACCAGTGCGTGTGGAAGGCAAACCTGCACTACGGCAGTTCTTCAAGAACTTTTTCGAAACGCACGACTATGCACAGCTCACCCCTTTAGATCCACACTTTCAAGTTACTGATTCAATCGGTCTGGTCTGGGGCAGTATGATGATGGAGAGCCAACCCAAGCGACTAGAGCGGAAGACATTTTACATGCGCTTCAGTTTCACATTTGGATATTTTTCTGATACCTGGCGTCTTGTGGCCATGCATAGCTCTTGGTTGCTGCACGAGGATTAGTCCATTGCTACATCACTTACTGGAACGGTGCATCGTTCGTGAGCCCCAGCAGAAACTTCCCCATCAGCTCGGTGACACGGTCAGGATGCGCATTGATGTGCAAAGGCATGGCTTGAAAGTCGCGATAGCGGCGCTCGAACGATCCTCCCTCACGCAGGCCATTCCCTCCTTGCACACGCAAAAACAACCGCATCGCTTCATCGCACAAGCGTAGCGCTACCATCGGATAGCTGAGCTGGCGAAGATAATCAGCTTCTGTCGGTGTGATACCCGCTTTGATCCGAGCATCGGTTTCCGCACAACCTGTATACACAGCAGCACGTGCCGCAGAAATCGCTGCGGCGGCTTGACCGATATGCAATTGCACCGCAGGACGTTCAGCCACCTTTACCCCAAAGATAGCGACGCGTCCGCTCAGACCGGCACAGGTTTCCTCAAGCGCAGCCGAGGCAAGCCCTACAGCTTGCGCGCCAAGCCAGAGCACCGAGAGAGCAACCCAGTCTTCACGATAGCGCGGCGCGATTACTGCAAAGGCAGGATCACGAAACGTGTAACGAAAATCAACGGGAAAAGGCCGGAGCAAGGTCACAGGAACCGAAACCCCTGTATAGTTGATGTGGTCAGTGGCTGACGCCCGCAGGCTCATGGAAAACCATGTTGGATCAACGGAGACACCGGGCGCATCGGTTCGCACAACCGTAAAACGCAGGTCCGGTTTCCCAGTCTTCTGGCCATCTTCAGGCTCTAGCGCAAAAAGACACGCAGCCCATTCACCGTAGCGTGAACCAGACGCAAAACTCGCGCGTCCATCCAGGATCACGTGATCGCCATCACGACGGCCACGTACACTTGTTCCTGCTCCAGCAGGAAAACTCACCCATTCGTGGTCAGCAACAATCTGACGTAATGTTTCGACCCCTGTCGGGCCAAGCTGTGCACAGATAAAGTGAAAAACACACAAGTGATTCCACAGACACCACGCCGTCGAGGCACAACAGCCAGCTATCGCTTCGAGTTCTGCCGCGATAGCACCAATACTCGCTTCGGCACCCCCGATGTTTCGCGTTGCTGAGAGCCGCATGAGATCCGTGTGTTTAATCGCTTTGACGACCTCTGGGTCAACACTACGGGTGACATCTGCTTTCGCTGCTTGCGCCGTAATCAGTGGAAGCAGAGGCGTACTCACGAGTTTGGGGCGATTACCCATAAATACCTGTGCCAAGCTCACAATGACACTCCTAAGGAAAGATGATCGGCGGCATCGTTACAGCCGACTATGATTGTGTCAAGCAAGCATGTAGACACCAGGAGGAACTAAAAGTTTGATGAATAGCATGGAGAAGGAAAGACAAAAAAGGCATAGGGAGAGTTGAGGCGGCGGGACACTGAGGGAAGGAAACTACAATATCCTTCTTTCTGGCACTCCCAGAGTCAATAAATTCAACAACGTCCCCTAATTCTCGTACGTCATGTAGAGTGGCTTGGGAAAGAAATGAGAGCGATCGAAGGAAGATAAAACAGCATGTGAGTCAACATCAAGACGAAAACCCAGAATGACTGCTCAAGTAAAGACCTGACCCCAATTTCCTGCCTCAGCCGAAGATTGCTGCCTGACGGTGAGAACACAAGAGTTTGCTTGCCCCGGAGATTCTGACACGATAAAGAGGTTGTATGCATTGCCCACGCTGTGGATTTAAAAATCCCGAGGGGATGAATTTCTGCGGCAAGTGTGCGGCCCCGCTGAGCCCTCGGTGTCCCCAATGTGCCTTTGAGAACCCGCCCGGATTTCAATTCTGTGGCCGCTGCGGCACGGCTCTCACGCAACAGCCTTCCGCTCCCACACCGCTCGCCGGGACGGATTATCAGAGTCGCCTGGCTGCGTACACGCCCAAACACCTGACCGAGAAAATCCTCACCACCCGCTCCGCTTTAGAAGGCGAGCGGCGTCAGGTGACGGTCTTGTTTGCCGACACCGCCGGCTTCACCGCCCTCGCCGAGCAGCTGGACCCGGAAGACGTCCATCAGATCCTCGACCGCTGCTTTGAACTCGTGACCGCGGCGGTCCATCGCTTCGAAGGCACGATCAACCAGTACACGGGCGACGGGGTGATGGCATTGTTCGGTGCGCCGGTTGCCCACGAAGACGGGCCACGCCGGGCGGTGCACGCCGCACTGGCTATCCAGCACGCCTTGCGGGATTTCGGGAAAGAGCTGCATGCGCAACGCGGCTTGGACTTCCAGATGCGTATCGGCCTGAATACGGGCCTGGTGGTCGTGGGCAAGATCGGCGATGACCTGCGCATGGACTACACGGCCGTTGGCGATACCACCAACCTGGCTGCACGAATGCAGCAACTCGCTCGTCCAGGGAGTGTGACGGTAAGTGAAGCGACACATAAGCTGATCGCCGGCTATTTTGAGACGCTCGACCTAGGCGAGGTACAGCCGAAAGGGCACGCCGCGGTCCGGGCGTTCGAGGTGCTGCGGCCCCGCGGTCGCCGGACCCGTTTTGATGTGGGGGCCGAGCGCGGCCTCACCCCGCTCGTCGGCCGGGAGCACGAACTGGCCACTGTGCGCGCTCTTTTCCAGCAAGTCAAAACCGGACGCGGGCAAGTGGTGTTGATTGCCGGGGAGGCCGGCATTGGCAAATCCCGTCTCCTGTGGGAGTTACGCCGGGCGTTGGCCCAGGCAGGGGAAGACTTCACTTGGCTGGAAGGGCGGTGTATCTCCTTCGGCCAGTCTATTCCCTTCCTTCCCCTCATCGATCAACTGCGGGAGAACTTCCGCATCGAGGAGTTTGATGGCGAGCCGGAGATCATCGCCAAGGTCGAATACGGTATGCGCCGTTTAGGCGGGCTCGAGGCCCACATCCCGTATCTTCGCTATGTGTTGTCTGTGGACCCTGGCGGTCCGGCCGTTACCGCCATGGACCCCGCTGCCCGACGCAAAGGGATCTTCGACGCGCTGCGGGCACTCTCTCTTCATGGGGCAAAGCGTTTGCCCCTGGTGTTAGTCTTCGAGGATCTTCATTGGATCGACAGTAGTACGGAAGAATACTTGAGTTCCTTCGTGGACTCGGTGGCTGGCCTGCCCGTGCTGCTCATCCTGACCTATCGCGTCGGGTATACCCCGCCCTTTGGCAATCGTAGCTTCTTCACGACGCTGAACCTGCGCAGCTTGTCGGAAACGGATACCCGTGCGATGGCCAGTCGCATGTTAGGGACTGACCAATTCCCGCAGGAACTGATGACGGCCTTGATGGAAAAGGCGGAAGGTATCCCGCTCTTCGTCGAGGAAGTAACCAAGACACTGCTCGACCTCGGGGTCTTGCGGCGTGAGGACGGCGGCTATCGCGTGGTGAAGGGCCTCACTGAGGTGAATGTGCCGGACACCATCCAGGGGATCATCATGGCCCGGCTCGATCGCCTGGGGGAGGACGGCAAACGCACTGTGCAACTCGCCTCGGTCATCGGCCGGCAGTTCCTGCAGCGGCTCCTGGAGCGGATCTCGGGGCTCACGGGCCAATTGGAAGGGCTGTTACGGGAATTGAAGGCACTGGAGATCATCTATGAGCACGGGCTGTTGCCCGAGCCCGCCTATATTTTCAAACACGCGGTGATTCAAGATGTGGCCTACAACAGTCTCCTCCTCCAGCGGCGGAAAGAACTCCACAAAGCGATTGGGCACGCCATTGAAGAACTCTATCCTGACCGCCTGGCCGAACACTACGAGGAGTTAGCGCATCATTTTGCCCAAGGGGAGGAGTGGCAGAAAGCTCTAGAGTATAGCGTCCTCGCCGGTGACCGGGCGGCCCATGCCTTCGCCAATGCCGAGGCGAGACGGCATTACCGCCGTGCGCTGGAAGCAGCCAGGCGACTGACCCCTACCCCCGCTCCCGAGCGGTTGGCCAGTTTGCATGAGAAGCACGGGGTGGTCCTGATGGTGCTCGGCGAGTATGAGGCGGCGGTGGCCGCGTATCAGCAGGCGTTAACGCACATTCGGCAGACGCGTAATCGTCAGCACGAGATCCGAATCCTCACCGGCTTGGGCGAGGTGTACAACTACTACCACAAGCCTGAGCCTGCTGTGCAGTGTGTCAATGAAGCCCTGGCTCTCGCTGTCGAGGTTGGTGACCGGGCCGCCCAGGCAGTGTGTTTGGTGACACGTGCATACGCCATTTCTACCGGGTACGGGCACGTCAGTGAAGCAAAACCTGACATAGAAGAGGCGGTGCGGCTCGCACAGGAAATCGCAGACCCTCGTCTGCTGGCCCAGATTCTCACCTTTGCGGGCGTGAATCTGGGGTGGCAAGGCGAGTTCGACCGGGCCATCGCCTGTACGCAAGAAGGACTGGAGTTGGCTCGGCGTGAACACATGGGATTCATGTTGGGCCAGGGATTGTTCGTTGCGGGGCACGCCTTCTTGGCCAAAGGGGAGTACGAAGAAGCCCTGCGGCAATACGCCGAGTTACGGCAGTACGCCGAAGCCGCGGGGGATAAGTTCTGGCTCGTCCGCGCTCCGAACTGTCTCGGCGGGGCCCATTTGGAGCTCTACGATTTTGCTGAGGCCATCCGGCTGAACGAAGAGAATGAAGAGCTGGCGACACGGATCTGGCCCTGGCCCGAGCCCCGCGGCCACTCGTTGTTGAAGCTGGGGCTCGCGCACTTTTATCGCGATGATCATGCCCGGGCCGAGCACGCCTTCCGACGGGCGTGGGAGCTCCTGGAGAAGGACGTGTGGACGCGCTGGCGCTGGCACATCCCCCTCCTGCGCGCCCGCGGAGAACTCGCCCTGGCCGAAGGGCGACACGAAGAGGCCTGGGCCTACGCCGCCCAGTCTCTGGAAATGGCGACCCGAACTAATGCGCGCAAGCACGCGGCGCGAGCCCAGTGGCTCCAGGGAGAAATTCTGGCGGTAAGCGGTCGGCTCGAGGACGCCGCACGAGTGTTGGAGGGCTCCGTTAAGTTGGCCGAGACTCTGCAGACGCCGCGGGAAATCTGGATGGGGAAGGCGGCGCTCGGGAAGGTCTTGGCGCGGACAGGCAACGACAAAGAGGCCGAAGCACAGTTCACCCAGGCGGTGAACTTCATTGAGGCCATCGCCGCCACACTCACGACCCCGCGGCTGCGCCACAGTTTCCTGAGCGCTGAACCGGTCCTGGAGGTGTACCGGGCGTTAGGACGCCGTGCACCGCACGTCACGTCGTGAAGCGTTAGGCTGAAGGCGGCGCACGGAAGCGCCCTTCAGGTATTGAGGATAGCCGTTAGTCGCACAGCGAGGGGATTAATGTGTTTCCGTGTTGATTCAGTCGGTCCAACAGACCCTGAAGTGACCGCAGAATGTGACACTATAAACAGTCAAGAGGCCGGGGCGCTACTGGAAGATTTGAGTTAGAACAAAAAGTGCAAGTGTAACGAGAAGAGGAACATACAACCATCACTCAAGAGCAGACTGCTGCCCGACGCTTTTTACACACCATTTGACATTATCTCCTGTTTTCTGTCCACTTATTCCATAGATCTATTGGTATGCTTTGTAAGGCTGTTCCCTATATGTTATTAATAACTTCCACTCTGCCTCTCACAATTCTTTTTGCTTCTTCAGCCCTCTTACGATTCTGGATAATAGGGTCTGGGTCGGTGATAGCTTTGACTCTTTCAATTGCCTCTTCCAATGTTTCGGGGTCATCGTTAACATGCGGCAGAAAAGCGTCGGGATTAACCATCTAACTTTCAACTTGGATGGCGCTCCCGAGGGTGAGTAGAGCAATGAACACAGGAAGGAACCGCATGCCTATGCGGTTCAGCCTAACTCTCGACGTGTGACTTTCTAAAATGATAAATCTTATTATGAGCAAATTCTCCTGTGGGCACTCGGGCTATCGATTTGGCTGGCTTGCCCTGCAGAGCTCCTCTACTAAGCTGTCGCTGTGCTGGAAAAGAGCGTAGCAAACAAAGCAAGGGTGATTGTGAACTTCAGAGCGTTACGAGCCATTCGCACCGTCTTTTATTGCTTTTCTTCCTTCTTTGCTGTTGTTCCTTCCTCTCTGCTGCATGAACACGTAATAAGCGCTAAGGTTGTAGTCTTGTCCATCCCATAAATATGTGAGGACCCCTATCGGTCGCAGCTCTGGCGGCAGGTAGCTACGACCAGCGACGTACTCAAGCAATTCAGTATGGAACGGAACGATGCAACCGAATCGTGGTCCGCTATCAGCCCCGATCATCAGTCACCACCAGCCCGTCGCGAAACACGATCCGTCGCCGGGTGAAGGCAGCGATATCGGCTTCGTGGGTCACGATGATGACCGTAATACCTTGACGGTTTAGTCCAGCAAACAGTGACATGACATCTTCACTGGTTGTGGTATCAAGGTTGCCGGTGGGCTCGTCTGCCAGGATAACGGCTGGATTATTGACCAACGCCCGCGCAATCGCGACGCGTTGTTGTTGTCCACCTGACAACTGACTGGGCAAGTGATGTTCACGTCCTGTGAGGCCGACAGCGTGAAGAGCCTGCAAAGCGCGCATGCGCTGTTCCTTACGTGACACGTCACTGTACACGAGCGGCAACTCAACATTCTCCACGGCGCTGGTGCGAGACAACAAGTTAAAACTTTGAAAGACAAACCCAAGTTTTCTGCGCCGGATCTCAGCTCGTTCATCCGGGTTCACTGTTGAGACATCTTTTCCCTCGAGTAGATAGCGACCAGACGTTGGCCGGTCGAGGCAACCCACGATATTCATGAAGGTCGACTTTCCCGATCCTGAAGCGCCCATCACAGCGATGAACTCTCCCTGATCAATCGCAAGCGTCACCCCGCGCAGCGCGTGCACTTCGACCTCGCCAAGGTGATACACTTTGGTGAGGTCTTCTACACGAAGGAGATGTGACATGGTTGCTAATGAAATTTGATGATCATAATTGGTAAGTCTACCTTGGCGGGACAGGTATCTTCCTATCTCCAGAAACAGGCTGGAAGCCTGTTCTACCCACATATTACCGAACTTGCTTGTCAAAACTCATTTTCATACCTAATCGACTTACCTTCTCCAGCGCATACCAAAACCTGGTAGCGTTGTTTGGGGCGCGTCTTGGTTTGCCGTCCGCATCCCAATAACGACCATATCCCCTTCCCTCACGTTGCCCGCAACGAGCTCGGTGAACGTCTCATCACTAACCCCCACTTGCACCGGCACGGCAGTCGGATGCTGATCTGCAGTTTGCACCCACACCTGTGAGAGTGCTGCAGACGGCTTTTGACCCTGCGATTGTACGTGGGAATGTGAATCAGCGGCTTGTCCATCCCGCCCCTTCCCGTTTTTGCTCAATGACGGCGGACGAAACCGTAGTGCTGCCTGGGGGATCTTTAGTACATCATCGCGTTGCGCAGTGATCACCGACAGACTAGCGGTCATTCCCGGTTTCAGCGCCAAGTCTGTATTATCGACCGCGACCACCACGTCGTAGGTTACAACATTCTGCACAATTTGTGGCGCGTTGCGTACTTGCGTCACGATGCCCCAAAATTTCCGCTCGGGATACGCGTCGACAAGAAAAAAAGTGTTCTGCCCTTCTGCGACAAGACCGATATCCGATTCGCTCACATTAGCGTTGACCTGCATTTTGGTTAAATCTTGCGCGATCTGAAACAAGACGGGCGTTTGAAAGCTCGCCGCCACGGTCTGCCCGACATTCACATTTCGTGATACCACCACGCCATCGACCGGCGAGACGATCTTTGTATAGTCCAGGTTGACCCGCGCTTCTTCCAAGGCGGCGGCGTTTTGCTCCACCCGAGCTTGGTCGAGTTGGTATTGCGCTCGGGCCTGATCGACGTCTCGCTCGGCAGCTTCAACCTCTTGTTTGGCGATCAAGTTGCGCTCGAAGAGATCATGCGTGCGTTTACTGACGCGCTGCTTAAACTCAAGGTCGGCTTTGTCTTTTTCCACCTGCGCGCGGGCAGTCATGAGGTTGGCTTCCGCTTGCTTCACTTTGACCAGGAACGGACGCGGGTCGATTTGAGCAACTCGCTGCCCCTTTCTTACCGCCGAGTTGAAGTCAACAAGGAGTTCTTTGATCGGCCCAGACACGTAAGTCCCCACTTGCACGGTGGTGACTGGATTGACTGTTCCTGTCGCGACAACCAAACGTGTAATCGAACCGCGCTCGACCACCGTCGTAATATAAGTCACTGGTTGTTCGTTCTGTTGCGAGGACCACCACCCTTTTCCGACGATTCCCCCGGTAACGAGGAGGAAGACAACAACCAAGCGGGTTTTCGTTGACATCGGCAAGTGACTAAAGTGGAGAGGGAATAGGGAGTGACTAAAGAGTTCGTGTATCTCAACCTACAGTACACTCAGCACTAAAGCTGAAGAGCCAGATGCATCCGGCGTCGTTGTCCAGCGCGGGCATTGATGCCCGCGGTAAAAGTTCATTCTTCACTTTTTCTTCTAGATGGCACGTTCCAACGCCCAGGCAATCATCTCTGCTGTCCCGCTCTCGCCCCACACCCCAGAGTCAACAATAAGGTGATAGTGCCCTGGGTCTCGCCAGTCGGCGTGGTAAAACGTTCGTACGTAATCGGCGCGGAGTTTATCCATTCCGGCAATACGCTGCTCCGCGGCGGCGCGTGAGAGGCTCTCTGCTTCCATGACCCGTCCGACTCTCACCGAAAGTGGGGCAAGAATGAACACGTGTAAGGCGCGAGGGGAATCAGCCAAGATCCAATTGCCCGCACGCCCGACAATGATGGCACGACCGTCTCTCGCCACATCCTCAACAATTCCCCGCGTCATCCGCACTAGTTGTGCATCGGTTAACCAAAGCGGGGGGGGGACTTCGTAGGCGGATTCAAACCCGCCCATGCCAAAGAGTCCGACCATCCGCTCGATGAAGGAGTCGACCCGTTCGTCTTTAGCCTCGACGTATTCTTCTGACACCTTGTATTGTGTGGCAATTTGACGAACGATCTCTTTTTCCCACACCGCCCATTGTAGGCGTTGTCCTAAGTCACGAGCAATCCTGCTTCCCCCACTGCCATATTGATGAGAAATGGTGAGTATCGATCGAGTTGTCGTGCCCATGAAGGCCTCCTTATGCACGTGCAGTTTACCACCACATGCCCCTCAGGCCGCTGCTATTCTAAGCCTGCTATGAGCACAGCGTCAACTCGGGCACCGTGAGTCAATAAGCAATGATGGTATTCAGCTCACGGTTGTGAGAGGAAGACAAACAGCCGCCCGACCGCCGGTTTGTCCATAATCCCTTGCCCAGCGGCACCAATAGCGAAGTCGGGAATTTTGTCGTCGTTCACATCGCCAGGAGAAACGACCGTATACCCAAAGCAGGACCCTTGATGCGGATAGGGATTGTCGAACGTAGTGAGATGGCGCCCATCCTGGCCATTGAAGAGAAAGACCTCACCTTGTACATGGAACTCATCAACGGTTTGATAGGGAGCCCCAACGAGAATTTCGGGAGCACCATCTTGATTCATGTCTTCACTCTCAGAGAGTGAGTAACCAAACGCGGCATAAGGTCGCGGGACAGGATTCTTCAGCGGAAACAGCAGCTGTCCGTTTGCGCCGCTAAAAGCGAACGCGGCGCCTTGCGCAATCACTTGGTCGACATCTTGGTACGGTGCTCCAACCAAAATATCGGGAATCCCGTCTTTGTTCAGATCGCCAGCGTCCGCCATACGCCAGCCAAACACAGATCCGGCGATAGGCTGGGGATTGTCCAACGTATAGAGCAGCTTGCCGTCTTTGCCGTTAAAGACATACGCTTGTCCCTGCACCGCATTCTTTCCGACATTGGTATATGGCGCGCCCACAAGAAGCTCACGGATCCCGTCCTTGTTCAGATCCCGCATGCTCGTAACAGCCCAACCGAAGGTAAGGCTTCCTGCTGGCGGGGTAATCGTGCGCAAGAGTTTCCCTTCATGCCCACTGAAGACGAACACACGACCAGCCCCCTCTTGGGCGAAAGCTCCGACCGCAAAATCTGCCGTGCCGTCGCCGTTGAGATCATCTAGTGCAGTAAGGGCCCAGCCAAAACCAGCTCCAGCCTGCCGTTGCGGTGCCTGGAGGGAATATAACAGCTTGCCGTCTTTGCCACTAAAGACGAAGGCTTTTCCTCGCCCTTCATCTTGCCCAAAAGCGCCAACGAGAAAATCTGTTGTGCCGTCTTTATTGATATCACCAGCGGAAGCGACAGAAAAGCCAAATGCGGCTAGTGGTTGTGGAACAGGGTCATCGATGGAAAACAGCAGTTTCCCGCTTTTTCCGCTAAATACAAAAGCACGGCCCTGACGATCGTTTTTTTCCCATCGATTGTCGTAGGCGCCAACCAAATAGTCTGACACTTGGTCCCCGTCGATATCACCAAGTACGGCCAAAGAGGAGGCAAATCCACTAAAAGCGACGCGCTGTGGATTATCGAGGATCATGGTTCGCGCTTCTCCCAGCGCTGGTACCATACACATAAAAACAAAGAACAGTCGTACCCCAAAATATCCACAACGATCATGCTGCATGAAAAAATCCTTTGGAAACAGATGAAGAGAACGAATCTCTGACGTTTAGAGGACTCTGCTGAGGAAGGATGAAAGAACGCTACGGTTACTCCCGCTACGATAAAGTAGCGGCAAGGTATCGTAGGCGGTCTGGAGTGTCAAATAGGAAGGCTCGACTGAAAAGGAGGCAGCGCCTGATTAAGAGTAAGTGCTTAGCTATCAGCTTTCAGCCATCAGCTAGAGTCGGGCATTGAGGGAGTAAGTCATCGGGCCATCAAGAGATTGAGCGAGTGACGTATCGGGCATCAGGGCATGGAAAAATTGACCCCAGAAGAGAAGGATTTAGTAGCTCGATCCCTCAATCACCCGATGACGCAATTCTTCAATATCGCACAATGAGACAATGACTGAGCTGACTACTGACCGCTGACGGTTGAAAAATGCAGAGTAGGAAAACCAGCGCGGCGGCGGGACGAAAAAGAGCTCAAGGCGAGCCACCGTAACTACTACGCTTTCCTTCACCAAGCGTAGTTACAAGTTTGGGCGTTCCCCTTTCCCGGAGGGTTGATGGTTAATTTTCCCGAGCCGATCTTGTACTCGCGTATGGTACAGACTCTGACGACGCACATACATTCTCAACAGATATAGTGTTACCCCTAACCCCCACATGCTTAGCCCCATGAGGAGCGTTTCTGCATTAAAAAGCTGTTGGAACATAAATACCTTCTCCCAATCGTTGCAAGCCGTAAAAAAACATGAAGCCAAGTTTGCCAATGGGATACGTGAACACAAAAGTCAGAGAGCCGCTCCGGCAGGGCTTCTCTGATCGCTCTTAGCGAATTCGTTTGGCAGATTGCATTATCCCTGTCACGCCTGACAGAGATGACACTTTTTGTGACGAAACTGACACGACGGTAATATAACAGCGCCCGCAGAGCTATGAATTTTTGCCACCTCGGCTCAGAAATTCATCTTTCTCAAGATTCTTGCCCAAAGGTCATGGATGGAGAAATAATAGAACAAAAATCGTGCCACAATGACTCATTGGCTAGGAGGGCATGGTAAATGAGATGGAAAGGGAAGCAATTGCTGTGCAGTGCGCAAGCATTCAACCCTCAGTTTTTAGCGGGCCTTTCGCTCTCAACCGTCAGCGGTCAGCTGCTGAGGGAGTCGTGTGGTTCGCTTCTTCTGACTGAGTGCTGACGTGCCGTGTAGCGCCAACTGCTTCGGCGAGAGGGCAACAACACGGGAACTGAGAGAGATGATTAGGCGATCGACTAGCCGGTCATGAGAAGCGCCAAGCGCACTCGGTCAGAAACACCAGGTTTGCGGAAGATCGCTGTCACGTGGGCTTTAACCGTCCGTTGGGCAACTGCCAGTTTTGGCGCAATTTCTCGATTGCGGGCTCCGCAACTGATGAGAGAGCTGATTTGATGTTCACGATAAGTGAGGGTCTCAAGAGATGTCACCCGTGCTTGATTAGCATTGCCTGTAACCAGTGCGAGGCAAATTGGAACTCGTTCAGTAGCGAAGCGACCAAGCGACGACTGGTCCATAGTTCTCTCTGTTTAACGACTTCTATCGCTCGGCGCAAGAGGACACCATCGAGATCCTGTTGGCAATGCCCTCGTGCTCCCGCTCGGAGAATGGCAACCCCTTTGCTTATACCTAGCGGCCGAAACCGACAGTATTGTGGGCACCCAGGGGCATTAATCATGCCAAGCGTACGAGCGCAATAAAACGGAATGAGAAATATCAGAGTAATTCCTGGAAAAAAGAATTTTCCATAGGGTTATAAAGCGCAAAAAAAGGAAATGTCTCGGATAGAGTTAACACACGTAAGGAAAATACTGTAAATATATTTTCTTCTGGCACTCTTCCCCTACCTTTCTCTGCTGCTCAAAAGCAACTCCTGAGATCTTTTGCGTCGTCGGAGAATGGTCATTGGTTAGAGAAGAAAAATAGCTTCAGACGTGACTTCACTTTTAGTGACCCCCTTCTCTCGGGCCCTTTGCCCGAAGCCCCTCTCTTTAGTGCCTCTTCCAGTAATACCAGAGCACTCCAGGGGGTGCAGTGACGCGATCCAGGATTGTGACAAAACTGTCATCGCTCATGACAAGTATTGATGACAAAACTGTCATAACCTTCTTCGTTGCTAACCGCCAGAATGGCTACCTCCTTGCTTTTTCTTTGTCTCTCCACGTTCCTTTTGTCATTTCTGTCACAATGTCAGGGGAATTCCCTTGGCTCATTTCTTGCTGAATTCTAGGACTTAAGGAGATTACGTAGTATGTCTATCCGGATCCTCATTGCTGACGACCACATCATGTTTGCCGACATGCTTCAGTACACTCTCGCTCACCAGCAAGAAGGGTACGATGTCGTAGGAATTGCCAACGACGGTGAAACTGCACTGGAGTTAACCCTATCCCATCGACCAAACTTGTTGCTGTTGGACAGTGAGATGCCGAAGCTAGGGCGCCTTGCCTCCTTCTGTCAGGAATTACTCCGTCAAAGTCCGGAAACACGGATTCTCGTTATTGGGAGCCAAACGGAAGAGGAATACGCCCTTGAAGCCGCGGTCGGTGGCGCACATGGCTATATCTCAAAAGCAGCACCAGTCCTTGACCTCTGTACTGCTATTACCGCAGTGGACGCTGGCGGCATCTGGGCTGATCCTCATCTTTCCCCGCGTGTGTTCCACACGTTTTTGCATTGTAAAGGAGATACCGCGCAGAACCTGAAGGAGTTGAGCCGCCAGGAGTTAACAGTCCTGAGCCTCCTCGCGCAGGGAATGAGTAACCAACAGATTAGCCTGCGGCTTCACATCAGCCCCAAGACAGTGAAGAATCATCTTACCCACATTTTTGCCAAGCTGCGGGCAAGTAATAGGCGACAAGCAGCCCAGCAGTTCTATATCGCTGAGGGAGCTGGATATTCGTCAGCCGAGCCAATACCGGTTTCGTAGATTGGGTTCTTGTTGCTTAGCTTGACGCCTCTGCGCTTAGAGAAGGGTCTCTCAGGAGAGTAGGAACAGCATCAGCTTTAAGGAAGTCTTCAGCGTTCAGCTGTCAGCTCTTAGCAGATAGCCCGCTCGCTACCCTCACTTTATGGCCTATGGCTCGTTCGCTGCGCTCACTCTATGACACAGAGCTCTGACCATATGCCATAAGCTATAAAGCGACCGCAGCAAGCGGGCCATACGCAAGGTGTAGCTGACCGCTGAGAGCTTCTACTGGCTGGCCACCGAACGCACACGCACAGTTCCTTTTCGGGCAGGTTTACCTACGGTAAAACCTTTCGCAGTCCGGTAGCAAAGACGTAGGTTTCAGCCGATCCTTTCCGTGTCGCTTCAGGTCGGGTCACTTTTACTGTCGTGAAGGTGGTGCGCAGTTCTGCCAGAAAGGTTTTGTACTGCGAACCCATAAAGACCTTGAGGAGCAACGCCCCGTCTGGTCGTACTAGCCGCAGAGCGCAGGCGAGAGCCGTGCGACATAGCTCCATCGTGCGCGCCTCGTCTGTTTCACGGATACCACTGAGCTTCGGAGCCATATCAGACAACAGGACGTCACATCGGTTCCCTAATTGGGTAACAATCCGCTCTTGCTGCTTCGGGTCGGTAGCGTCACCTTGCAAAAGAGTCACGTTTGATAAGGAAAGGGGCTTGAGCGCTACTAAATCAACACCAATCACCTTCCCGGTGTGCCCGACCAGAGCGGCTGCAACCTGTACCCATCCGCCCGGCCATGAGCCAAGGTCAATGACTTGGTCTCCAGGCTTAAAAATCCGCAACTCACGATGCAGTTCGAGGAGCTTATACGCCGCTCGCGAGCGGTAGCCTTCCTGTTTGGCCTTTTGATAAAAAGTGTCTTTGCGGTCGTATCCCATGTCACGCTTTGCGCCTTGGACGTTGAACTTGGAACTTTGAACCTGGAACCTATATCCCGCGTGGTCGAATGTAGCGCTGGTACACTTTCGGCAGCTCAGTCGGCAGTGAGGCAACATCTTCAAGCACGAGATACCGCGCAGGTTCACACATCTCACGCAGGTAATCGTGCCCGGCTTTGTCGATGGTCAAACAAAAAGTGAGAATTCCTGCACGATCGGCTTCCCGCAGCGCCGTCATCGTGTCACGAATGCCATAGGTAATCGAGCGCCGGTCAGACCCGTAGTCCATATCTTGTGGGAATCCGTCGCTGAGTAACACTAGCAGTTTGACTCGACAGGCGACATCTTTCAATTTCTCGATCGCGTGTCGAAGCGCCGTCCCCATACGTGTCGATTGCTTCGGTTCAATCGCCCCAATCCGACCTTTCACGGTTGGTGAGAGCGCTTCAACAAACGATTTGACATGGTAAAACTCAACATTGTCTCGTCCCTGACCAGAGAAACCATAGATGGCGTACGGGTCGCCAATCTCTTCGAGCGCTTCGGCCATTAGCACGAGTGCTTCTTTCGTCACATCGATAATCCGGCGTGGCTTTGGCTCGGGCGTCAAGGGACGCTTCTTCCACATGGCCTGCCAATCGTCTTGTTCCTCTTCGCTATACTGTCGAACTACCGGTATGATCGGCTCATCGGTCGATGCACTCATATCGAGGAGAAACAATGCTGCTACATCGCGCTCGATCTGGCGTCGTAGGGTGTACAGCTTTGATGACGGACTCACCCGCGCACGCAGATCATTCGCCGCAGTCACAACTGCATTGAAATCAAACTCCTCACCATCCTCTAAGCCACGCACGACCCGATACTGCTCTGGCCGAATGCGTTGAAATTCGTGTTTCACCGCCGGTGTGAGTGGGGCATAATCATTAAGAGTTTTGGAAAAATACTCGCCTGCATCACCCACAAGCACGATCTCTCGCAACCGGCACCAGCGCGCACGATAGTCACTAATCTGATAGTCCCACTCATCGTAAAAAAACGTTAGGGCAGTATCGCGCTCACGCCGCCGTTGTCCGGCAACAACGACGCCATCCGTAGGCTCTATCGGTTCGCGTGTTCCGTCACTGGGCAACTTTCCATCGAGGTCGCTGATATACAAGCCCTGGGGCGTAATGGTCTCGCTTTTCCCCTGACGAATCTGCAGATCGACTCCGGCTTCAATCAACTTCTTTAACTCTTCAGCAGATAATGGCGACCCGCCTTCATGCTCGTCACGTTCAGGATCAAGTTCGAGCTGCGGAAGTTCCGGCGCATCAGGCGGCGGCAGGCTATCATCCATCTCGGGGTCAATCAGTGCATCGCCCGTAATTTTATCGAACAACAGCGCATTGAACGCTGCAGGATCACGTGCGTTACGGGCTTCAGAGAGAGCAGATAACAATTGAGCGTAGACCTCAGCAGCAGCAAGAGCGGAGTCATATACCGAGTGATGCGTCCGCCCTTGCAGACGTAGTTGCGGCAGGAGCGGGAGTAGCAAATCGGGCAACAAAGATGGCAGATTGAGTGCGTTCGCCCAATGTAACTCTTGGTGAAGTCCACGGTACATACGCTGCATCTGCAACTCGATGCGCCGGGTTTCCAACACCAGAAATAAGGCTTCAAGAATGTCAGGGTGAGGAAAACAGCGGAAGTATTCCGCCAGGCCTCCGCTGGGCTCCTGATCATCTTTCAACAATTGGCGTACGGGAATAGGTAACTGGGGCCACACGTCAGCAAGGGAAAAATCATACGTGCCAAACTCGCGGCGACCGGCTTGCTGTAAAGCAACTAGGCGGAAGAGGCGAAAGTTGTCTTCGTAGGAGGGTAGTACATCTATACGAGCGGGCAGGGGAAGAGCATCACTACGAAAGGGAAACTCTTCCAGCGGTGGCGGGTAGGCAAACGTTTCCTGTTTACGAATACCAACCGGGGTCCGAGACAGCATCTGAATACATTTCCGTAACAGCTCCTGCACCTCCTCCAGCTCCACTCCTTGTGAGGACTGCCGGAGCTGTCTCAGACTGGTACGAGATTCTAGGGCAAAATATGCAACCCCTGCGGCAACATTCTCTTTCGTAATACCCAGTCCTTTTGTCAGCCATCTATGAATCCCGTCTTCTCCAGTCTCTTCACACACGCGCGGGAGAGTACGGACGACAGGAGACACAGTCATCGGAAACTGCTGGGCAAGGGTGAGCAGTCGGTCTTGTAACCATGGACGTTGGTCGAGCTGCACGATTCTTACAAATGCAGAGAGCAACGGGAGGAGCGATAGAAGCGCACCGGGGTCAGTACGAACGACAGGAACTAAAAGTGACAAGAGAAACGTCCGGACATGTGAAGGGAAGAGCCTGAGTGCCGGTGGAAGATGGAGAAACACTTCGGTTGTCGCTTTGACGGAATTGGGGGCAGCCTGTTGACACGCCGTCAACAACGACATTCGTTCGCGTTCACTAAACGCCGCAAAACCCTTGGGCAAGGTCGCGTAGAATGTCCACGGACCAGAGTCTTGCACTAACATTCCTAGAGTTGCCCAGGCCGCCATTTCTTCACTGCTTAAAACCGGTAGTGCGGCTGAAGCGGCTTCAAAGTAGGAGACGGCTAAAAACTCTCCCTTCCAGCCTTTTGTCTTTAACAGCGCACAGCCGTGCCGCGCCCATGCCCGCAATCGGTCTGGAATAGGAGCTGAGAGAGCCACAAGTAAAGGCGCAGAGCTCTGGAAATACTGGGCTCCTAAGCGACGTGAAACCTTTAACGTCTCACGCCCAATCTCCGACCACTCTTCAGCGATATCGAGCCCGACGAGCGACAAGCTGTGAGGATCGATTGTGAAGTACGCTACTGCTCCTTCACGAGAAGATAGCTCTTCACCAGCAAGACGCTCGCCAATGGCCACCCAACGAGGAAATTCCTTTGCTCCGAAGATGCGCCACGCCGCCGGTGCGACACGACAGAACGTTTGTGCAAGGGTTAATGACAGTGCTGCCAAACGATCGCCAGTCGTAAGCAGTATCTCGCGAGTGCGTGCGCCAAGGGCATCAAGCTCGACCAGGAGCGTCTGCCCGGCAGGATTGCCAAGGAGGTGGCGGCTATCGAACCACAAATGGCGGAGGGAAGACATCAGGAAAAATGGAGACTATAGAATGTAAAATGCAGAATTACGAAAAAAAATGAGACTCGGCTGTTCATCGTTTCAAAAGCTCTAACAGAGTCACTTGTTTCGCCATGTCTTCCTCTTCTCTAATCTATTCGTTCGCTAGAGAATACGAAGATTGTCAGTGTCTAGCAAGGCGTGACAATATTTTTATCGCGGAGGGAAGGTCAAAGAGAGATCGTCTTAGCGGTCTCCCGAGATAACGTGAGAAAGGTTTCAGGCTTTATTACCCTGGGAACCGAGCGACCACTTTTACTGGCTTTCACGATGACGACCTCACGCGTATCATCCGGCCCACAGCTTACGTGAACAGGTTTGTCGTCACCATAGAAGTATAATCGATCGAAGGGTGTGTATTGTACAATCCACTGCGCCACTTCGAGCATACTCTCGTCGGTAACGATAAAATCGACCGCAGCGCCAAGCCGTTTACAGATGGGTTGCCCGCGCGTGTTTAGCTCATGACCCGCGTGTTGATCGAGTGCTGGTGCCATGCGACCGGGAACGTTTTTAGCTAGCTCACGTGAACAGAATCC